>Ga0157378_10001373_pt1 | contig 21852 bp, 13 predicted proteins | sample M65metaG_FD_115309 | JGI IMG/M metagenome (GOLD analysis project Ga0157378, IMG submission 115309) | Miscanthus rhizosphere microbial communities from Kellogg Biological Station, Michigan, USA - M6-5 metaG | ecosystem: Host-associated > Plants > Roots > Rhizosphere > Soil | place: USA: Michigan...
AAGCGACGCGCGTGGTATCGAAGAGCGACACCTCGGTGCTCCGCCAGGACGCGCGCACCCGCCTCACGCTCATCACCTGCTACCCGCTCGACGCGGTGCGTCCCGGCACCCCGCTGCGGTGGGTGGTGGTGGCTCAGAAGGTTTAGGGACCATCAGTCGGAATGCGAGCGCCGGGTGTTGAGTTAGTCAGGTCAGACCAATGAGCGAGAAAGTCAACATCTATGAGGCGAAGACCCGGCTCTCGCAGTTGGTCGATCGTGCTGAAGCAGGTGAGGAGATCATCATCGCTCGTGGAGGGCGCCCGGCCGCACGCCTCACCGCCTTCCGTCCTCCAGCAATCCAGCGAAAGCCGGGTCGTATGCGCGGTCGCGTTCGTATCGCACCCGACTTTGATGCGCCTCTTCCCGGTGATCTCTTCGATCCGGAGAAGTAATGCGGCTTCTGCTCGACACGCACATTCTTCTGTGGTGGGTGATGGCGGATCGAAGGTTGTCAAAGACAACCGCGAAGGCTCTAGCCTCGGCAGATAGCGATATCGCCGTAAGTGCCGCCTCGCTCTGGGAGATCACGATCAAACGCGCATTGGGACGACTAGAAATCGACCTTGACGAGCTTCTCTCAACGATCGCAGCCGACGGATTCATCGAGCTGCCGCTGCGCTTCGTTCACGCGCGGAAACTCGAGCTGCTCCCTCGCCATCACGATGATCCCTTCGACCGTATTCTCATTGCCCAGTCGATCGTTGAGGGACGGCGGCTTGTCACAACAGATCGGACAATTCTCGACTACGCCGGTCTGGCTGGATTTGATCCGCTTTCGGATTGACGTCATCGCACAGCATCAACTCCAGATTCTCCTTGAGCCCCCCAACATCCACCACCACATCCGCGCTATGCGGCGATTCCTCCACGTGTTCCTGCGGGCAGCTTTGATAGTAGTAATCGAGCCGTGCCGTGCTCGCAAGGTTGAAGAAGCAATTCCGCTCCCGCTCGCCAGCGCGCCGGAGCTCGAGGATCCGGCCGCCTTCGGGCATGAAGAGCATATTGGTCAGGCCGGCGCCGTGATTGGAGACCATGACCTTCGTTGCGGCGGCGATACGCACCTGCTCCTCGAACGGGTGCTCCTCGAAATGGACGATCTCGAAATCGAAGTGGCGCAGGATGGCGATGACCTCCTCCTCGTTGCTGATCCGGCGTTTTGACGCACGGCTGCGGCTGATGTAGATCCTGCGGTGCGCTTTCGCTGATCGATCGATGCCGTACGCATCGAGGATGAAGTTGCGCAGCTCGCGCATGAGCGGATCGTTGAAGCTTCCGGATGGCGCCGCGTGCGTCGGCAGGATCAGGCGGTCGATGACGCGGACCTCGTCGTGCCCGAGGTACTCGATGCCGGCGATGTCGAAGAGCTGCAGCGACGCGCGGATGAAATCGACATTGCACGTTGCGGGGAGGAGCAGTGTCATCGTCGCGGCGAGCTCGCGCGCGGCGAAGAGACGCGGCAGTGCGTCGGCAAGCCAGTGGAAATAGCCATAGCTCCAGTCGTCCGTGATCCAGAGAAAACGGCCGGGGAGTTTTCGGCGTCGCCGGAGAAGATAGTTTCGGATGAGGAACGGGAGCCTGCGAAACCGTGCGTACATCTCCTCCGCCGCGAACGATTCGCGCAGGACGCGGCCGCGCTTGAACAACAATCCCTCGCCGTTGGCGTTGACGTTTGTCAGTTCGAGCGCACGCATCGGCGCGATCGTTCGCTCCAGTTCGTGCGCGAAGAGCGATGCATCCTCCGCGCGGAAATTGCGCGGAGGCGTTCGTCGCGAAACGCAGCCGTCGTAGAGGATTGTCATCGGCGATCGGTTCGCACGAACATCCCGTCCAGTTGAAAGACCTCCTGCGTCCGCGGGTCGGACCATGCGGGCTCGATGCCTGCGAGCGAAAATCCGAGCGATTGCAGGTAGGGCAGCATGTCGCAGAGCAGCGGCTCGCCTTCGTAGCACTGCAGCACAGACAGCTCGATGCGCAATCCGACGATGCGGTCGAGCGTTTCGCGCGCCCCTTCGAGCACGTTCCGCTCGTAGCCCTGCACATCGAGTTTGAGAAAAAGCCGGTCGCCGCGCGGATAGTGCTCGCGCGCCAGCGCGTCGACGGTTCGCACGCGAACGCGCTCGCGTGCGACATACGCCAGCTCCGCAACGTGCGCCGTGGCTGCCGAAGTGATTTGCAGAAACGAGCTCGACGCACCTCCCGCTCCCGAAACGTTGATCTCCATCTCGCCCTCGGCATCACCAACGGCTATGTTCTCGCAGAGCCAGCTCGGATCGTTCGCCGCCTCGCGCTCCAGCTCGCGGTAGTAGCGAAGTACCGGCTCGCACGAGACGATCGTGCCGCGGAAGCCGAGGTTGCGCAGATAGCGGCCGCTCATCCCGGCGTTCGCGCCGATGTCGAACACGGTATCGACGCCGTACAACGCCAGCAGCGCCTCGAGAGAATGCGGCGGAGCTCCGCGATACCAGCGGACATCGAGACCGGCGGAGCGAAGCAGGCGCCTGATGACGTTTTTCAACACGCGCACAGGGTACCGGATCGAACGGCGGCTCTAATTCCGTTATCCTCAAATCATCATGCCCATTCTCAACCTCGGGCCCGGTACGGTGCTCGATGGCAAGTACGAGATCCTGAACCGCCTTGGCGGGGGAGGGATGGGGGACGTCTTCAAGGCGAAGCACCTCCATCTCGACGTCTTCCGCTGCATCAAGGTGATGAAGGAGGGGATGCTCGACGACGCCGGCTACCGCGCGCGCTTCCTGCGCGAGGCGCGGCTGGCCACGCAGATTCACCATCCCAACATCGCCGTCGTCCACGACTTTTTCCTCGGCGACGGCGGCAGTTACATGGTCACCGAGTTCATCGACGGCACCACCGTGCGGCAGTGGAGCGCGGCGCATGGACGCTTCCCGCTGCCGCTGGCCGCCGACGTTGCCGTGCAGGTGCTGGCGGGACTCGATCACATCCACCGCCGCGGCCTGCTGCATCGCGACATCTCTGCCGACAACGTGATGCTTTCTTACGATGCCGACGATCGCCTCGTGGTCAAGATCATCGACCTCGGTATCGCCAAGGACGTCAACACGCCGGCGCAGGAGATGGCAACGCAGGCGGGCATGCTGATCGGCAATCCGAAGTACATGTCGCCCGAGCAGCTCGGCAGCATCGAAGACGGCGAGCAGCTTGACGGCCGCGCCGATCTCTACGGCCTCGGCGTCGTTCTCTACGAGATGCTGCTCGGTGTGCCGCCGTTCGTCAGCGAAACGCCGCAGGGCTACATCATGAAACACCTCACCCAGCCGCCGCGCCGTTTCCGCGAAGCGTCGGCCGATGTCGAGTGGCCGCCGGGTCTCGAAGCGGTCATCTTCCGCGTGCTCGAAAAAGATCGCCGCAAGCGCTTCGCCGACGCGCGCGAGATGGCCGCCGCGCTGCAACCGTTCCTCAGCGCGCCCGCGGGAACGCTGACGCGCGACGATGTGAACCGCATCCGCCGCGGACCTGACCAGACGCTGGTCGCAACCGTTGCCGTCGATACCACCGAAGCGAAAGCGCGGGCCTTCGAGTTGTCGCTGATCGAAACCGTGCGCGCAAAAGAAGCCGATCGCGATCGCGATGCGCTGCAACGCCTCGCCGAAGCGCATCCTCCCGGAACGGCCGTCGGCGATGCCGCGCGCGATGCGCTTTCGCGCGTCGGCCGCGGCGAAGACGAGGAGGCCGTTTTTCAACAGACGTGGGAGTCCGGCACCTCGGCCGCGTGGCAGCAGTTCATCGCCGCGCATCCCAACTCCATCCACATCGACGAAGCAAAGCGTTGCCGCCAGGAGGCAATCGATTTCGAGCTCGCCCTCGCCAGCGACACCGCCACGATGTGGCGCGCATTCGTCAAAGCCTGGCCCGAGGGCCGGCACCGGCTGGATGCCGACATCCGCCTGCGCGCGAAGAAGTGACGCTCCGCGTAGCGCCGCCAGCGTAGCGCCGGCGGCCTCGCCGGCTGTACCGCCAGCGGCTCGCTGGCGGTAGTCATCAGCTAAACTCCAGCGATGCGCGTCGTCCTTCAGGGCAGCCTTCAACACTTCGCCGCAAAGGAGCTGCTCACATTTCTCGGCGGCTCTCACGCCGGCAACTTCGACGCGGAATCGGGTGGACAGCGCCTCCGGCTGGCCATTCGCGACGGCCAGATCGTTGCCGCCGATGCCGTCGGCGACGTCGCGAAGCTCCTCGGCTGGAGCGACGGCACATTCACCTTCCTCGATGATGTCGTGTTTCCCGAGGGTGCGATTGCAACGGAGATCGCGGCAATCATCGCCGAGGCCGAGAAGCGCAACGCCGAGGCGCAGGGCGCCAGTGACAACATCAAATTCCGCGTCGTCAACCGGCCGCCGGGCGAGATCAACATCACCGCCGAGGAGTTCCAGATCCTCTTCCAGATCGGGACCGGAAAATCGCTGGCCCAACTGCGCGCCGAAAGCGGCCGAACCTCCGTCGATCTCTTTCCGATCATCAAGCGCCTGCAGATGACGGGACTGATCGAGCCGCTGAGCGATGGTGACGTCACCTCTCGCCAGCAGAAAGTGGCGCCTCCCGCGCCCGCGCCACCACCTCCATCCGCGGAGCCCGACCTGATCGCCACACTGACGGCCGACGACGGCACGATGCACCCGCTGCTGGAAGAGACGTCGACCATCGGCCGCACGCCGGCGAACACGATCGCCCTGCGCGATGCCAGCGTCTCCGCCAGGCACGCGCAAGTGATCCGCGCCGCGGAAGGCTTCCTGATCGAGGACGTCGGCAGCCGCAACGGCACCTACATCAACAGCGAGAAGCTCACCGAAAAACGCCTCCTCGCCGACGGCGACCTGGTCCGCCTCGGCAAGATCATCCTGACATTCAACCTCGCCGCCGACATGCAAAAGAAGCAGTCGACCGAGCGGGAGATGATGAAGTAACGGTTACCGTTTCTTCGTGTCTTTGGCGATGGTGATCTTGTACCCGTCAGGATCGTCAATCGCGTTGCGCTCACACATTCACTGTCATCCTGAGCCGCCGGAGCCGTGTAGCGCGAAGCGCGGAGCTGCGGAGGACGGTCGAAGGACCCCCAGCTGGTAACCCGGACAGGTTGGGGGCTGCTCATCTTCCACCGCCAACCGGGTTATCAGCCGGGGTCCTTCGGCGTCCTCCGCCGCTCCGCCTGCGGCTACACGGCTCCGGCGGCCTCAGGATGACAGTGAATTTAGGAAGCGTAACTGCGGTCACCCGCATTCTGAGCGACATCCCGGGGAATGTGCTTGACGCGGCCGGCAACGATCGCATCCAAGGCCGCGAAAAAAGGATGTTCGTCGGAGAGCCAGCCCTGAACTGTCCCGAGTCCTGGCTGGACTGGTTCTTCGGCAGGAAGGATGAGTCTCGGCGTTGCACGGCTTCGAGACGTTCTCTTTGGACGTACCATAACGACATGAGTGTCGTTCAGGTCCTTAAGCACCTCAAAGCGCTGATAGCAAGGCAACGTCAACGTGTCTTGCGGATCCTCATGTTGGAGTCCGCTGCAGCATCGTCGTCCCGAGAAGGCGAACCCCGAGTGACGTGGCCCGACGTTGAGGTTCGTGGGCGGCGCATCGTGGGCGACCGTGTGTTGCCGAATCTGGTTCTGCTCGAACGCGGTGAAGAAACCTCCTGAACTCCAACTTCATCCCGCCACCCCACCCCTCCGAACCACCTCCCCATAAAACTTCGCACTCTCCTTCAACGTTCGCTTCTGCGTCGCGAAGTCGACGTGGACGATGCCGAAGCGTTTGGTGTAGCCGAGGGACCATTCGAGGTTGTCGAGGAGGGACCAGACGAAGTAGCCGCGGACGTCGGCACCTTGTTGGATGGCGTGGTGGACGGCCAGGATGTGCTCGCGGAGGTAGTGGATTCGGAGCGGGTCGTTGACCGTGCCGTCGACAGCGGTCGGGGGATCGTAAAACGCGGCGCCGTTTTCGGTGACGTAAATCGGCGTCGGGCCGTAGCGGTCGCGGAACCAGAGCAGGACGTCGGTGAGGGCGGGGGCGTGGACCTCCCATCCCGTCTCGGTGTAGATCGACTGCGGCTGGCGGACGCGGGCGGCGCGCTCGATCACTTGCGCGGGATCGTTCTTCGTCACGGCGCGCAGGTAGTAGTTGATGCCGACGAAATCGAGCGGCTGTTTGATGAGATCGAAATCGGCGGCCGGGAAGTCGGGCCATGCTTCGCCATAAATGTCCGCCATCTCCTCGGGGTAGTGGCCGAGGAAGACCGGATCGAGGTACTGGCGGTTCATGTAGGCGTCGGCGCGGCGCGTGGCGGCGAGGTCTTCCTCGCTTTGTGAGTCCGGATACTTCGGCTCGATGTTCACCACGAGGCCGATGGCGTGCTTGCCCATCGATCGATAGGTCTCGACTGCGCGGCCATGCGCGCGCAGCAGGTTGTGTGACGCGATCGGAGTCTCGAAGAGATTGCGGTGGCCCGGCGCCAGCGCGCCGTGGAGATAGCCGCCGTCGGTGACCACCCACGGCTCGTTGAGCGTGGCCCACCATTCGACGGTGTCGTCGAGCGCTTTGTAGGCAATAGCCGCGTATTCGGCGAACCAGTCGGCGACGTCGCGATTCAGCCAGCCGCCGCGATCGTCGAGTGCCGCCGGCAGGTCCCAGTGATAGAGCGTGGCCATCGGAAGGATGTTGGCTTCGCGCAAGGCATCGACCAGCCTTCGATAAAAGTCGAGCCCTTTCTGATTCACGCGGCCGGTGCCGTCGGGGAGGATGCGGCTCCAGGAAATGCTGAATCGATACGCCTGCAGGCCGAGGTCGCACATGATGCCGACATCGTCTTGATAACGACGATAGTGATCGCAGGCCACGTCGCCGGTATCGCCGTTGGTCATGCGGCCGGGCGTGTGGCTGAAGCGGTGCCAGATGCTCGGGCCGGCGCCGTCGGCGAGCGGCGATCCTTCGATCTGATAGGCCGCGGTTGCGGCGCCCCAAACGAAGCCGTCAGGGAAGCGGACATCGGTCATCGGTTCAATCTCCTCATTGACAGCCACGAAGAATGTGAGTAGCGTACCGCAAAATGTAACCGTTTACATGAGAAGTAGATTAGTGGATTGGTAGATCCGTGGATCGGGAAGAAAGACATCGTCAGGGCCGAAGTCACTGATCACGAATCGACGAACCCACCAATCCACTCTTTATGCCGACTCGACCACTTGCTCGAAAGGCCCGGCGCCGCAACAAAGCGGCGGTGGCGACGATTCATGATGTCGCCCGGCGGGCCGGCGTCTCGGTGGCTACCGTCTCCCGCGTCCTCAACGGCAAGGAGCTCGTACGCGAGGAAACGTCGCGTCAGGTTCGCGCGGCGGCCAAATCGCTGCGCTACGTTCCCAACGTCGCCGCGCGCTCGCTCAGCATCCGGCGCAGCCAGACCATCGGCATCGTCCTGCCGGACGTTCATGGCGAGTTTTTCTCCGAGGTCATCCGCGGCATCGACCTGGCCGCGCGCGCTGAGGGGTACCACATCCTCGTCTCTGGCTCGCACAGCGATCCGGCGCAGATGCTGGAAGTGGTCGACACCATGCGCGGCCGCGTGGACGGGCTGGTGGTCATGGCGCCCGACGTCACGCTGGCGCCGCTCGAGGAACTGCCGAAGATGCCGGTGGTGCTGCTGAACTCTTCGAATGGCAACGCCGACGCCATCACCATCGACAACTACGGCGGCGCGCGGGCGATGATGCATCACCTGCACGGCCTTGGGCACACGCGCATCGCCTTCGTCTGCGGTCCGCAGCACAACGCCGACGCGCGCGAACGGCTGCGCGGCTATCGCCACGCCATGCGCGGGATGGCCGCCAGGTCGCTGCGCGCCCTCGAGTGGGCCGGCGACTTCACCGAGGAGTCGGGCTTCGCGGCAGGGAACAAGATCGCGGCGCAGGCATCGCCGCCGACCGCGGTGTTCTCCGCGAATGACTCGATGGCTGTTGGTGTCCTGGCATCGCTGGCCGCGGCTGGAGTCAAAGTCCCCGACGAGATGAGCGTGGTGGGATTCGACGACATTCCCATCGCGCGTTACGTGGCGCCGCCGCTGACGACGATGCGTGTCGACATCGCCGAGCTGGGGCGGCGCGCCTTCGCTCTTTTACTCGGAGCCATCAGCGATCCGTTGTCGCACGAGTCCCGCCATGAGCGCGTCGGTACGACGCTGGTCGTGCGCAACTCGTGCATGTCACCCCGATCCACCGCAACCAAAGTCACCTCGCAACCGCATCGGGCGGCGCGTGGCCGGAAAAGCAGTCCTAACGAAGGAGAGGTTTCATGAGACGAACATTTGTTTTTATCGGATTGGCTCTGCTGATCGCCGCGACGGCGCTGGCCCAGACGTCGACGACGGCGACGATTCGCGGGACGGTCACCAATGACGCCGGAGCGCCGGTCGCGAACGCGGAAATCAACGCGGTGGACGCGTCGTCGGGATTCGTGAGGACTGTCAACTCGCGAAGCGACGGAACGTACACGCTGGCCGGTTTGGCACCGGGGACGTACAACATCGTCGTCGCCGCGCCGGGCCTCCAGCCGGCCAGCGAAACGCTGACGGTGCTGGTCGGCCAGTCGCTGGAGCAGAACATCCGCATGTCGGCGACTCCTTTGCTGAAGGAGACCATCACGGTCGTCGGCACGCAGGCGGTGGAAACGCGAACCACCGAGGTGGCCACGAATGTGACCACGCACCAGATCGAGAATCTGCCGCAGGACGACCGGAACTTCCTGAATTTCGCCGCACTGGCGCCGGGAATCCGGCTGTCGAAGGACCCGCAGCGGAAGACCTTCGCCGGCGATGCTCAGGATCCGGAGCAGACGAACATCTTCATCGACGGCGTCAGCACCAAGAACGACATTCTGCAGGGTGGGACCACAGGACAGGACTCCAGCCGCGGCAATCCGTTCCCGCAGAGCGCGGTGCAGGAGTTCCGTGTCATTACGCAGAATTACAGCGCCCAGTACGATCACGCTTCGAGCGCCATCATCACCGCGGTGACGAAGTCGGGCGGAAATGATTTCAAGGGCCAGGTGTTCACCTACTACCAGCCGAAGCAGTGGGTTGCGGCGACGAAGAAGAATTTCCAGTTCTCGACGCTGACGAGCAACACTTCCTACCATCGTACGCAGCCTGGCATCAACCTCGGCGGACCCATCATCAAAGACAAGCTCCACTTCTTCGTCACGTATGAAGGCGACGACGAGCAGGCGTCCTCTCCGGTCGCGGTCACCATTCCGAAATACCAAAGCCAGTTCAGTAACTTTGCGGGAACGTTCGACAGCCCCTTCAAGTCGAATCTGGCGTTCGGAAAATTGAGCTGGCAGGCGGCGAAGAATCAGATCGTCGACGTCAGCGGCAACTATCGCCGCGAGCACGAGACCAGAGACTTCGGCGGGACGACCAGCTTCGAATCCGCCACCGACTATCGCAATTGGGTTTATGGCGCGACGCTGCGCGATCAGTGGAACAGCAATACCTCACTGAACGAGGCAACGGTGAGCCTGCAGACCTACGGATGGAACCCGACGCCTCGCAATCCCGATCTCGTCGGCAAGCTTTATTTTGCGCCCGGTTTTCAGACCATCATCCGCACCGGCGGCAACAGCACCCTGCAGAGATTCGAGCAGCGCCGCCTGGAGCTGCGCGACAACTACAACTTCGGCGCGCTGGAAATGCATGGAACCCACAATTTCCAGATCGGCGGGAACGTCGATTTCATGCATTACAACGTCAACAAGAGCCTCAATGGCATTCCGCTTTACAAATACATCGACGATCCCGCAATCGGTTCGTTCGCGCAGCCGTTCGAAGTGGATTACGGCATCGGCAATCCGATTCTCAAGATCAGCAACAATGAGTACGGTATTTACGGCCAGGACAACTGGACGGTCAATCCAAAGCTCACTCTGAACCTCGGGCTCCGCTGGGATTACGAGTCGCACATGCTGGATGAGAACTTCGTCACGCCGGCCAACATCGTGGCCGCCCTCAAAGGGAAATCGTTCCCCTTCGACGGGCGCACCATCACCATCCCGGACGAATATTTCTCGACCGGCAATGAGCGCAAGCCGTACAAGAGCGAATATCAGCCACGGCTAGGTTTCGCCTATGACCTCAATGCAGACGGCAAGTCGGTTCTCTTCGGCGGATGGGGCAGGTATTACGACCGTCTTTTCCTGAATTCGACACTGGACGAGCGTTTCCGCCAGCAGTTTCCGGTCTATCGCTTCGAATTCTCTCCTGACGGCCGTCCGGGAACGATCAAGTGGAATGATGCCTACATCACGCCGGCGGGCCTTCAGACTCTGATCGCGCAGGGCGCCACGCATCCGGAAATCTACCTGCTCAGCAACAACACCAAGCCGCCGTATTCGAATCAGTACAACCTCGGATTCCGCCACGCCTTCGGGGACTGGCTTGGTTCCGTCGGTTACAACGCCGTGCGCGGGTATCGTGGCATCACGTATGTGGCCGCGTCCGGCACCTGCTGCGGCGCGTTCGCTCCGGGGTACAACGCCGTCATCATCAATGACCCTCAGGGCAAGAGTTTCTGGTATGACGCGGAGAGCGTTACGCTCGACCGTCCGTATACCGGCGGTGAGCATGGATGGGGCGCGCATTTCACCTACACGCACGCGAAGTCGCTGCAGAATGGCAACGACCTGTTCAGTCTCGATCTGCCGTCGGCGGCTGACTATGCGCGGCATCCGGTTTCGGGCTCGGAGCCGAATCATTTCAATGCCACCGGCATCATCGGCATCCCGTGGGACATGCGCTTCAGCACCAGCATTACGCTCGGCTCGGGCGGAGCAGCGCCCATTACCGACTTCTCCAAAGGCTTCAGTCTGGCCGGCCGCCTGCAGACGGGCGTGAAAAGGGGCGCGAAATATCCCAAGAACGGATTCCGCGACGTCGACTTCCGGCTGCAGAAGGACATCAGGGCGTTTGGCAGCACCAGCGTCACACTCATCGGTGAAGTCTTCAATGCCTTCAATTTCACGAATTACGGTTGTCTGAACGACTTCGTCGGCGACAACAATGACCGTTCGACGCTCGGTAACCCCAATTGCGTCGTTTCGCTCGGCCGCCGCGAACAGGTCGGTCTGCGCGTCAATTTCTAATGCGATGTGAAAGAGCGCCGGCGTTTTGCCGGCGCTCTTTCAGTAGATTAGTAGATTGGTGGATCAGTAGATTAGGTGGTGGGCCTAATCCACTGATCTACTAATCTACTGATCGACTAATCCACTGGTCTTCACGCCGATGCGAAAACTTACGGCACTCCTGGCGCTCGGTCTTCTGCTCGCCTCGTGCGCGAACGCGCCGGCAGTGCCGCGGCGCCGCGCGGTGGTGGCATCGCCATCCGACGTCGCTCTCCTCGACGATGTCGAACGCCGCAGCTTTCACTTTTTCTGGGACCTGGCTGATCCGAACACCTACCTGATTCCCGATCGATGGCCGACGCCGTCGTTCTCCAGCATCGCCGCGGTCGGGTTCGGACTCACGGCGTATGGCATCGGCGCGGAGCGCGGGTATGTGACGCGCGAGCAGGCGGCGGAGCGGACGCGGGCCACGCTGCAATCGCTGCTGGCCATGAAACAGGGTCCGGAGCCGCGCGGCGTCTCCGGATTTCACGGCTTCTACTATCACTTCCTGGACATGAAGAGCGGCGAGCGGTTCCAGACCGTGGAGCTGTCGACGATCGACACCACGCTCCTTGTCGCCGGAGCGCTTTTCGCGCAGTCGTATTTCGATCGCGACAATCCCGCCGAGGCGCAGATCCGGCGCGACGCGGAAACGCTGTATGAGCGCGTCGAGTGGACGTGGGAGGAAGTGCGGCCGCACGCGGTGAGCATGGGATGGACGCCCGAGGGCGGCTTTCACACGTACGACTGGCGCGGCTACAACGAGGCCATGATCCTGGTCATCCTGGCCCTCGGGTCGCCGACGCATCCGGTCGAGCCGGAGGCGTGGACGGCGTATCACTCCACGGACACGGCGGGCACGCTCTACGGCCAGCAGTTCGTCCAGTTCGCGCCGCTGTTCGGACATCAATACTCCGAGGTATGGATCGACTTTCGCGGGATTTCGGAGCCGGTCATCGCGGCGCAGGGGATCGATTGGTTCGAGAACTCGCGGCGGGCCACGCTGGCGCAGCACGCCTACGCTGTCGAAAACCCTGACGGCTGGCGCGACTACGGCGATCGCATCTGGGGCCTTTCCGCGTGCGACGGGCCGATGGACGCAACCGTGACCATCGACGGCCGGCCGCGCGTGTTCCATTCGTACACCGCGCGCGGCGTGGCGCTGCACGACATCCGCGACGACGGCACCATTGCCCCCACCGCGGCCGCGTCATCGATCGTCTTCACGCCCGAGCTGTCGATCCCGGCCATCCGCGAGATGTCGACGCGCTACGGCACGAATCTCTACGGGCAGTACGGCTTCCTCGACGCCTTCAACCCCACGCTGCGCACGACCGAGCAGCTCAAGCACGGCCGCGTCGATCCCGCCCAGGGCTGGTTCGACGTCGACTACCTCGGCATCGACCAGGGCCCGATCGTGGCCATGATCGAGAACTACCGGAGCGAGTTGGTGTGGAAAACGATGCGAAAAAATGAGCACGTGATTCGAGGGTTGAAGCGCGCGGGGTTTACGGGCGGATGGCTTTCGAAGAGTGAAGGGTGAAGAGTGAAGAGTGAAATGGGAACGCGCCGATTCTTTTCACTCTTCACTCTTCACTCTTCACTCTTCATTTCGCTCCTCCTCGGGTGCTCGGCTCATCCGAATGACAACCGCGAACGCCTCGAATTCTGGGCTCTCGGCAGCGAAGGGGAAATCGTCCAGAACCTCATCCCTGAATTCGAGCGGCGCAATCCGGGCATTCATGTCGTCGTCCAGCAGATTCCGTGGTCGGCGGCGCATGAGAAGCTGCTCACGGCCTTCGTCGGCGAGTCGACGCCGGACATGGCGCACATGGGGAACACCTGGGTGCCGGAGTTTGCGGCGATCAATGCCCTCGACGACCTCGGGACGTTCGCGGCGTCATCGACCGTGGTCAAGCAGGGCGATTACTTCCCTGGCATCTGGGCCACCAACATCGTCGGTACGACGCTTTACGGCGTCCCCTGGTACGTCGATACGCGCGTGGTCTTCTACCGCAGCGACGTCCTGGCCGCGGTGGGATTCCCGCACGGGCCGCGCACGTGGGCGGAGTGGCGTGAGGCGATGGCGAGGATTCACCAGCGCGGGCTGTGCAGGTGGGCCATTCTCATTCCGACGAACGAGTGGGATCCGCTGACGATGCTGGCGCTCTCCGCGCATTCGACGCTGCTGACGCCCGACGGCACCCGCGGCGCGTTCTCGCAGCCGCAATTCGCGGACGCCTTCAACTTCTACGTCAGCCTGTTTCGCGATGGCTTCGCGCCGAGCGTCAGCAACAGCCAGATCGCCAACCTCTATCAGCAGTTTTCGCAGGGCGAGTTCGCCATGTACATCACCGGGCCGTGGAATGTGGGTGAGTTCCGCCGCCGCCTGCCGCCGGAGATGCAGGACAAGTGGGCCACCATGCCGCTGCCGGCGCACGACGTCAGCGAGCAGACGGGGATTTCGATGGCCGGCGGTGGGAGCTTCGTGGTCTTCCGGGCCTCAAAACACAAAGCGGCGGCACGGAAGCTGATCGAGTTCCTTTCCGAGCCTGCCCAGCAGGTTCGCTTCTATCAACTCACCGGCGACCTTCCGGCGCGGCGCACGGCCTGGCTTTCGCCGGTCCTGGCCAACGACTCACGTTTCCCGGCCTTCCGCATCCAGCTCGAGCACGTCGAACCGCTGCCGCGGGTTCCGGAATGGGAGCAGATCGCCACGGCGATTTTCGACCGAGGGGAAGCGGCGGCGCGAGGGCAGGTCACGCCGGCGGTGGCGTTGCGGCAGCTCGATGCTCGCGCTGACGAGTTGCTCGAAAAACGACGCTGGATGCTGAACCGCGCCGGCGGCGGGACGCCGCCGAGGACGGCAGCGCTCCGTCAGACGCCATGAGAAACCCCGAGTCCCGCGCCGCCTTTCTCTTCCTGACACCTGCCATCATTCTGCTTTCCATCTTCTTCTTCGCCCCCGTCATCGCCGGGTTCGCGCTCAGCGTCACCGACTTCGATCTCTACACGCTCGGCGACGTCCACAATCTTCGCTTCGTCGCGCTGCGCAATTACCGCGAGCTCATTGGCAATCCCATCTTCTGGACCGCGTTCGGCAACACCATGTACTTCGCCCTCGTCGGCGGCCGCTCACCGTGGCGGTTTCGCTTCTCGCCGCGCTGCTGGTCAACAACAAGCTGACGCGCTGGAAGGCGCTCTTCCGCACCGTCTACTTCGCGCCGGTAGTGACCACGCTGGTGGCCGTCTCGGTGGTCTTCAAGTACCTCTACCATCCCCGTTTCGGCATCATCAATCTCGCCCTCGGCGCGCTGCATCTGCCGCAGCCGGACTGGCTCGGCGATCCGCATTTCGCCATGCCGGCCATCATCCTGCTGGCGGTGTGGAAGGGGTTCGGCTACACGATGATCATCTTCATCGCCGGCCTGCAGACCATCCCCGAGGAGCTGTATGAGGCGGCCAGATTGGATGGGGCGGGGGCGTGGGGGCAGTTCCGGCATGTCACGTTGCCGATGCTTGGGCCGACGTTCCTTTTCGTCGGAGTCGTGGTGGCCATCGGACAGCTGCAGATCTTCGCCGAGCCCTACGTCATGACCGGCGGGGGGCCGCTGAACAAGACCCTGACCATCGTCATGATGATGTACCAGCAGGGATTCAAATTCTGGCGGATGGGATACGCCGCCGCGGTGGCCTTCATCCTCTTCCTGGTCATCGGCGCGGCCACGCTGCTGCAGATGCGGCTGGGGGAGAAGCGATGAGTCGCGGATGGAAATCGATCGTCCTGCACGCCGTGCTCATCGCCGGCGGACTGCTCACGCTCTTCCCACTGCTGTGGATGATCTCCGCCTCGTTCATGTCCAACGGCGAATCGACCACCTTCCCGCCGCACCTCGTGCCGCACGCGGCCACGCTCGCGCAATACAAGGCGCTCTTCCTCCGCCTCAACCTCGGGCGGGCCTTTCTGAGCAGTGCCATCGTCGCCGTCACCGTGACCATCTCCTCGGTCCTCTTCGGGTCGATGGCCGGATACGCCTTTGCCAAGCTGCGCTTCGGGGGACGGGAGCGGATCTTCGGCATCCTGCTCATCGCCATCATCGTTCCGCCGCAGGTGGGGATGCTGCCGCTCTTCCTGTTGATGAAGACCCTGCACCTGGTCAACACCTACTGGGGCGTGATCATCCCTTCGATGGTCACCGTCTTCGGCATTTTCCTGATCCGGCAGTTCATGCTCTCGGTGCCGCAGGAGCTGCTGGAAGCAGCTCGCATCGACGGCGCCGGTGAGTTTCGCATCTACTGGTCGGTGGTCATGCCGCTGGCGCGGCCGATCCTGGCCACGCTGGCCACCTTCATGTTCATGTCGACTTGGAACGACTTCATGTGGCCGCTGATCATCCTCTCCAACCAGTCCCACCACACGCTCCCGGTGGCGCTGGCGAACCTCCTCGGCGAGCACGTTCTGGACGTCGAATTGATGATGTCCGGCTCGGTGGTGACGGTGCTGCCGGTGCTGATCCTTTTCCTGGTGTTGCAGCGTTATTACATCGCCGGACTGATGGTCGGGAGCGTTAAGGGATGAGCTAAATCCAGAAGGCGGGGCGGACTCCCTCTCCGCTCTGCCGTGCTAGTGTCCGATCACAAATAAACAACAAGCCGTAGGCGGCTTCTCGCCGCGCAGGAGCGCTGAATGTCCGAGGTCAATCGCTTCAAACTACGTCCGTTCGTTATCGCCTTCTGCGTCACCATGGTCGTCGGGATCGCCGGCATTGCCTTCGCCGTCTGCGTCCCGACCGTGTACAACGTCACCTCTTCCGCGCCGCCGCCGATCGGCAATTGGACCGACACCAGCGGCGCTGTCTGGACGCCGGCCGGCGGGTTTCCCGGATGCGCCCCGGGTGACGTCGCGCAGGACTTGAACGCCTCGCCCACGACGCTGATCATCAACAGCCCCATTCCCAACCCCATCATCGGGCTCAACCTCGGCTGCAACGGCTGCGTGATCGACATTCAGTCCGGCGGCTCGCTGACGCTGGCCGGCGCCGCCTCCATCGCCAGCGGCGCGACCATGAAGGTGAGCGGCGGCACGCTGACGATCGCAAACGCCGGCACCCTGACCCTGCAGCCCGGCTCGAACCTTCAGATCACCAGCGGCATGGTCGACATCCAGACCGGCGGCCACGTCACCCTCAACAGCTTCAACACGTTGACCGGCGGGACGCTCCAGCTGAGCGGCGGCACGCTGACCGTTTCGGCGACCCTGGTGTTGCAAAGCGCAGCCACGTTGTCGCTGACCGGCGGCACGATCGATGGCATCGCACCGGTCAACAGCGGCGGCGCGATCAACTCCACCGGCACCACCACGGTCAGCACGCAGCTCAACACGCTGGCCGGATCCGCCGGAGCGCATATCCTCGCCGGAACACTCAACCTCACCGGCGGCGGCACCGGCGCCGCGCCATTCGTCATCGATTCCTTCAGCGTCCTCGATTTCCCGTCCGGCACGTACACCATGACCACCGGCGGCGTCGTCTCCGGCGACGGCACGCTCTCGGTCAGCGGCGGCACGCTCAGCATCGGCGGCGTCACCACGCCCGGAACGTTCGCCCTCAGCGCCGGAACGCTCGACGGACCCGGCTTCCTCTCCATCCGCAACTTCTTCTTTTGGGACGGCGGCACCATGCAGGGCAGCGGCGGCGCCGAGCTCGCCGGCAACGGCCAGGGGACGATCTCCGGCGCCATCGGTCCGATGTTGCTCACCCGGAACTTCGACAACAACGGCACCATCACCTACGACGCCGGCACCAACATGCTGCACCTGAACAACAACGCCGCCTTCAACATCTTCGGCACGTTCGAGTTCGTGGGCGACGGCGACGTCATCGCCGACGGTCCCTCGTCGGTGGGCATCTTCCCGAATGGCCTGATGCAGAAACACAACGGCACCGGCGTCTCCGTGATCGAGCCGCCGGCCACGAACAACGCCACCGTCTTCGTCACCAGCGGAACGATCGAATTCGCCGGCGGCGGCACGCACGATGGCAGCTTCGTCCCCGACAGCAACGGCTCGACGCTCGGAACGATTGCCTTCAGCAACTCCTCCACCACCATCAACGGCAGCGTATTCGGCAACGGCAACGTCAGCTTCCCCTCCGGTTCCACCGACTACGCCGGCTTCTTCTATTCGATCGGCGGAAAGACCTCCATCACCGGGGCCACGCTCACCGTCGATGGATCGATGTCGACCACCGACTTCCAGTTCGACTCCGGCGAGATGGACCTGATCGATGCCTTCGACATGTCCGGAACCGGCACCTGGTCCGGCGGCACCATGGCCCAGGACGACGGCGCCTTCTTCGTCGACACCGGCGCCACGCTGACCATCGACTCCGCGTTCGATGTGACGCGGCTGAACACCGCGGTGATGGATAACGAGGGGACCATTCTCTACACCGCCAGCTCGTCGAGCAGTCTCACGGCGGCGCGCAAGCGAGCCCCCAAACTGATCTCCTCGGCCGGCAATCTCGATCTGAGCAACAGCTCGGTGATCTTCAACGACGGCACCTTCGACATTCAGGGCAATGCCCCGATCACCAGCGACACCTTCACGCCGCCGGTCGACGCGCATACCGCCGCCAGCGGCAGGAAACTCGTTGCCAGGCCCTCGACGCACGGCCGCGTCTCCACGCACCGCGGGCGCACGCTCAGCAAGCATCCCATTGCCCTCTGCGGATGCCCGAATGACATCGAGAACTTCGGCACATTCCAGAGAACCATCGACACCGGCACCACCGACTTCGGCCCGCAGTTCAGCAACGACGGCGTCGTCAAGGCGCTCGCCGGAACGCTGCACTTCCAGGACGCCTGCATCCAGACCGGCGGCTCGACCACCCTCGGGCCGGGCAGCATCAGCGTCGATTCGCCGAACAAGTTCGACATGGAAGGCGGCATCCTCGACGGCACCGGCACCCTCACCGCCGACGTCGACAACTACGGCGAGATCAAACCGGGAACGACGTCGGCCATCGGCGCCATCACCATCACCGGCAACTACGACTCCGGCGCCTCCAGCTCCACCAGCACCGTCAGCATCAAGTTGGCAGGTCCCGCGGCTGGCCAGTTCGATCAGGTCAGCATCAGCGGCACGGCAAAATTTGACGGCACCTTCAACGCCACGCTCATCAACGGCTTCATTCCCGCCACCGGCACCACCACCTGGCCGGTCATTACCTACGCCAGCCACACCGGCGCGTTCGCCACCGAGAACCTGCCGGTCTTCACGCATGGTTCGATGACCTCCGCCTTCAACCCCACCTCGTTCGATCTCACCGCCGTCACCGTCCCGAACGCCGATCTGAAACTGCTGATGAACGGCCCGGCCACCGCCAACGCCGGCGCCGCGATCAGCTACACGATCGACGTCTCCAACCTCGGGCCCGACCCCACCAGCGGCACCATCAGCGTCGCCAACACGCTGCCTGCCGGCGCAACCGGCGCCAGCGGATCGGGAAGCGGCTGGAGCTGCGGCGCGCCGTCCGGCGGCGTCATCACCTGCACGCAGCCTGGGCCTCTGGCCAGCAGCGGCGCGTTGCCGACCCTGACCATCTCTATGACCGCGCCGATCACCACCGGCAACATCACCAACAGCGCCACCGTCTCCAACTCCGTGGCCGATCCGGATAGCGCGAACAACACCGCAAGCGTCACGACCAACGTCGGCCCGCAGGCCAACCTGGCCATCACCAAGACCGGCCCGGCTTCGGTCAACGCCGGCCAGAACATCGTCTACACGGTCACCGTCACCAACAACGGTCCCACCGCTGCAACCGGAACCGTGGTCAGCGATCCCACTCCGGTCGGCGTGGCCTTCATCTCCAACAGCGGCGGATGCACCACGCCGTACCCATGCAACATCGGCACGATCAACGCCGGGCAATCCGTGGTGATCACCTCGACCTACAACGTCCCGACGACGTTCTCGGGCGGCTCGGTGGCGAACACCGCCACCGTCTCCTCCGCCGTCAACGATCCCAACCTCACCGACAACAGCGCCACAGCAACGACCACCGTGATTGCCGCGCCGGGCAACGCCGATGTCTCCGTCACCAAGACCGGGCCAGCGTCCGTCTCGCCCGGCCAGAACATCTCCTACACCATCACCGTGACCAACTCCGGTCCGGGCTCCGCCGCGAACACCTTCGTCGACGATCCCACCCCGTCCGGCCTCACCTTCGTCGGCAACAGCGGCGCCTGCAGCGCTCCGTTCCCCTGCGCCCTCGGCACGCTGACCGCGGGACAGTCGGTGGTCATCACCGCCACCTACAACGTGCCGGCCAGCTTCTCCGGCACCACCATCACCAACACCGCCACCGTCAGCACGTCGTCTCCCGAGGCCAATACATCGAACAACAGCTCCACGGCGGCCACGCCGATCTCCGCCACCTCCGTGGCCGATCTCAGCGTCACCAAGACCGGACTCGGCGAAGCCAACCCCACCAACATCGTCGACTTCACCGTCATCGTCACCAACAACGGGCCGGGCATCGCCCCGAACACCGTCGTCAACGACCCCACGCCGGCTGGGCTGGCTTTCATCTCCAACAGCGGCGCCTGCACGACGTCGTATCCCTGTCTCCTCGGGACGCTGCTCCCCGGCAACATCAGGGCCATCACCAGCCGCTACAAAGTGACGGCTTCCGGCGGGACGATCACCAACACCGCCACCGCCAGCAGCTCCGCCAGCGATCCCGCTCCCGCGAACAACAGCGCCTCGGCATCGATGATCATCACCCCCGGCATCACCTGCCCGCAGCCGCCCGCGCTCACCGCGCCGGCCTCGGGCGCGACGGTGGCCTCGCCGATCACGCTCTCCTGGCACGCCGTCAACGGGGCCACCGGCTACACCGTCACCATCACCGGCGCCTCCAGCCAGACGATCAACACCAACTCGGCCTCAGCCACCGTGTCGCTGCCGAACGGCGCCTATTCGTGGTCGGTCCAGGCGAACGGCATCGGCGGCTGTCCGCCCACCTCGTCCGGATTCTCCACCTTCACCGTCTGCAACATCCCCGACGTTCCGATCCTCAGCGTCGTCTCCGTGACCACCACCGGCCAGACCTACGCCGTGCAGTGGACCGCCAGCGAGGGCGTGACCTCCTACGAGCTGCAGGAATCGGCCACCGCCGACTTCTCTGTCGTCACCTCGATCACGCTCCCCGGGACCTTCCAGACGTTCAACAAAGCCGTCTCGAGCCCGACCGCCTTCTTCTACCGGGTCCGCGCCGCCGGCGGATGCAATCCGGGAGTCGGTCCCTTCTCCGGCACCGCATCGATCATCGTCATCCCACTGCCCGCGCTCGGTTCGATCAATCCCAACATTCCGGTGCCTTCCGGCAGCACGCAGCCGGTCACTTTCCCGCTGCACGTCAACGGCATTCCCGGCCAGAGCACCTCATTCGTGGCCTCGGTCGACAAACCGTGGCTGGCCGTGACGCCGAACAGCGGAATCATGCCGCCCGAGGGAATCAACTTCACGATATCGGCAGACCCGAGTACGTTGACTGATGGAACCTGGACCGGCACCGTCATCATCGTCTTCGGCACGGGAGTCGTCGGCGGGCGAGCGGTCCCGCTGGGAACCACCCCTCCGACCTCGATCCCGGTCTCGATCAGCCTCACCACCCCGGTCACCGGCAGCCCCTTCGCCAGCCCCGCCTCGACGGCGGTAGTCATCCCCTCGGTCGGTCATCTGGCCGGACTGGGATCGCAGTGGCAGAGCGACATCCGCATCGCCAACATCACCGCCCTGTCGAAGAAAGTGTCGCTGATGTTCAACACCGGCGGCGCCACATCGACTGCGGTCAAGACAACCACCCTCAGCATCGATCCCGGCGCCACCATCGCCCTCGATGATGTCGTCCGCAACTGGTTCGGCCCCGGCGCCATGGGCGACTCCTCCAACGGCGTCCTCACCGTGCAGCCGCTCGACGTGGCCGGCAAACCTGACGTCAGCGTCACTCGTTCGACCGTGGCCTCGAGCCGCACCTTCAACTCCTCGGCCGTCGGAACGCTCGGCCAGTTCATCCCGGCCGTGCCGCTGGCGAACTTCATCAGCAAGGCCGCACCCGGTGCGACCTCGATCCTGGCCCTGCAGCAGATCGCCCAGTCCGACACCTTCCGCACGAACCTCGGCCTGGTCGAAGCGATCGGCAAGCCGGTCAACCTCCTGGTCAGCGTCTTCAACGGCGGCGGCAGCAAGGTGCTCGACCTGCCCGTCGCGCTTGCGGCCGCTCAACAACTTCAGATGAACGCCTTCCTGGCCGACAAAGGCATCACCCTGACCAACGGCCACATCGAAGTCGCTGCCACCAGCGGCGACGGCAAAGTCACCGCCTACGCCTCAGTGATCGACAGCCGCAGCACCGACCCGCTGCTCGTCTCCAGCGTGCCGATCGGCGGCCCCGGAGCCTCGCGCTTCGTCATCCCCGGCGTGGCCAGCCTCGATAGCGGCGCCACCTGGCGCAGCGACGTCCGCATCTTCAACAGCAGCACCACCCCGCAGACGACCACGCTGACCCTCTACCCAACCGGCAACCCCTCGGCCAGCGTGTCGCAGTCCGTCACCATCCAGCCCG
>Ga0157378_10001374_pt1 | contig 21849 bp, 16 predicted proteins | sample M65metaG_FD_115309 | JGI IMG/M metagenome (GOLD analysis project Ga0157378, IMG submission 115309) | Miscanthus rhizosphere microbial communities from Kellogg Biological Station, Michigan, USA - M6-5 metaG | ecosystem: Host-associated > Plants > Roots > Rhizosphere > Soil | place: USA: Michigan...
AGCGACTCCGTGGCGTAGTTGTAGACGTCCTTGGGGAAGTAGGCGTCGTCGTAGAGGCCGGGCTTGATGTAGACGAGCACGCCGTCTTTGGCGTTGTTGTCGATGGCGGTGTAGCGAATGCGCGCTGTGGTGACATAGCGGCCTTTGCGCAGCGTGGCCTCGTCGCTGCGCGGATGCATGTCGTCGTACTCGATGTCGATGGGAACGCCGAGGTCCGTGCGGATCTTGCGGATGGCATTGCCGAGGTCTTCGAACGAGCACTTCGGATCGCAGCCGCCGTCGCTGACCACGATGAAGCGGCAGCGGCGGAGAACCATCTCGTAGATGCCGAGGTTCTCGAAGTGGCCGCCGTCGGAAAGATAGACCAGCGGACATTGATCGTTGGTCGAGCCGGTCAGCTCCCACAGCAGCGGCTCGAGATTCGTGCGCGGGTGCGCTTTGTCATAGGTGTTGCGGCCGGCCAGTCCGGGATTGCCAAGCCATGAACCAAGGCGGACGTTCAGGATCGTGAGGAGGAAGGCCATGGCCGGCGAGGAGTGGTAGCCCTGGTTCGGGCTGGCGGCGGCGCCGGAGATGGTGACGGCAGTGCCGATGGATATGCCGTCCTTGCCGCCGTACTCGCGGGAGTCGCGATAGCCGACGTAGAAGCTGCCCGAGTGGAGCGGCGAGACGGTGAACGACTCCGCCTGGCGCTGCTGCCAGGCCAGCTTCTCGCCGGCGGTGAGGTTGAGGGCGGTGTTGATGATGTGCATCGGCGCGCGCTTTTTCGGGCGGAGCGACTTGCCGAACGTCCTCTGCAGCATGTCCCGATTCCGGCAGAGCCGCGCCGTGGCCGCCTCGCCGTCGATGCCGCCGCCGAGATCTTCGGTCACGAGGATGCTGTTGATGTTCTGCATCAGCGCGTTCTTGAGGGCATCGTTGACGTCGCGCTTCTCTTCGAGCCACTGCCGCGTCTTTTTGTCGAGCGCATTCCAGATGATCTGCTCGACGGAATCGGCGTTGGTGTAGTTCTCCGTCAGCTGCTTCACGAAGGCGGGGAAGTCGATGAAGCTGGTCGGCCAGAGCAGCTCCGGACGGAGCTCGTACATCTGCAGGTTGTCGTGCGGATCGAATCCGGTGAAGCCGTCCGGATCACGGGTATAGCGTGACGCCCCGAGGTAGGCGCGGATCAACCGGTTGCGATACAAGCCGTGCATCGAGAAGCGGTTCACGCTGATGAATCGCGAGAGGATCACCGCGCCGATGGCGGCGAGGAAGATGCCGGCAAGATCGATGGCGTGCGTGGCCTGGATGGTCTTGAGGTGCTCGACGCCGTTGATCGTGGCCACGGAGAGGAACGGCGTTTTTTCGGTTTCGTACTTCGCCTCCAGCCTCGCGCCGCTGGAGATCTGCGCCGTTTCGGTGAAGGTGGCGTTGGACTGGAACTGCTCCTTCCACTTCATCGTCACCGGCACTTTCTGGCCTTCGATGAGGCGGATGAGCACCGTGGTGGAGAGCGAGATGGCGGCCAGCAGGAAGACTACGAAGAGCGGCACGGCCAGCGCCAGCGCCGCGCCGGTGAGCGCGCTGGACTTGCTCTGCTCCTGGTTTTTCTTGTCGCTTGCCGGCGTCTGGGCGCTGTAGCCGAGGAAGCCGGCCAGGATGCCGGAGATGCCGCCCATCGACGCCACGACTACCGGCGCGCGATAGAGCAGCACCGGACCGAAGACGGAAATGAAGCAGGCCACCGCCAGAATGACGGCCGACATCAGAATGAGCGCGCCGCCGCGGCCCCACCACTCGCGGTCGTAGTCTTCGTTGACTCTGCTGGAGATGCCAACGAAGGCGGTGTTTTGGGCGAAAAAGGCGATGAGGACCAGCGGAACGGCGAAGCAGACGTACATCGCCGAGATGGGCGTTGCGTCGACCAGGCTGCGCAGGAACGGCGGGATGCCGCTGAGATCGACGACTTCGCGCACCGGCTGGTCGAAGACTTTGTTGGCCAGGAGGTAGAGCAGCGCCAGGAGCGTGGAAAGGCTGACGATCGTGGCCAGCAGCTCGGCGCCCATCTTCTTGAGCGCGCCGTGCTGGCGCTGAATCGGCTCGCGGCGCTCGGCGGCCGAGGACTGGACGAAGAATCGGTAGTAGTAAATGGCGGCGGGAAGGATGGTCATGACCGCGGCAGCGACGACGTAGTAGATCCAGTCGCGCGCGGCGGCAGCGCTGAAGTCGCCGAAAACTTTGGCCCAGTAAAGGCTGAGCGTCGTGGCGGCCAGGATCAGTGGCACGACGTGAAAGAAGAGGAAACCGCCACTGCCTCGGACGCTCATGGCACTGGCGTGCCGGCCGTGCACGGTCGGACGCGCCAGGCCGAGGTAACCGAAGCCCACCGCCAGAGCGGCCACGGTCAGAGCCAGAAGCCACGGCGGGGAGAAGCGAACGTCGGCGCGCAGGAGCAGCGCGAACAGTCGCGGCACCGCAAGCAACGCTGCCAGGAGCGGAATGAGCACCAGCAGATTGAGAAGCAGGTTGCGGATGTAGAGCGACGCCATCGTCCAGGTGTCGCCGGAAAGGAGACCGAGCTTGGGGCTGAGGTAGTTGCTGTAGGCGCGGAGGTGGCGCAGCGGGCGCGGCTCGGGATCGATCTTCTTCCTCGGGAAATCGGTCTTGCACTGTAGTTTCGGGTTCGCCGCATCGCCGTTCTTCGTCCCTTCGACCGCGGTGTCGGCCCGCACGAGATCGTCCTGGACGCCCGAGATGCCCTCGGGATGGCGGCGCACCCAGGAGGAGAGCCAGCTGCCGATGTAGCCGCCGCCGGAAACCGTGGAGAGATAGTCGAATTTGTCGAGGAGCCGCGCACCGGCCAGGCCCTGGATGATGCCGAGGGCGAAGGTGGCCGTGCGGATTCCGCCGCCGGAGATGCAGAGAGCCGTCCGCGCCTCGTTGTCGCTCTTCGCGTGCAGCTTGGCGTAGAGCGCCTCGAGCCGGAGGTCGCGATATCGCTTCACCGCGCCGAGGAAAGCATCGTCGACGATGGCGCGGTTGATCTCGCGGCGGCCGTCGTCACTCACGCCTTCGGTGTAGACATCGTGGCGATTGATGAGGTCGCGGCCGGTGTCGGTGATCGCCGGCGAGTCGAGAAGGGACTTCAAATCGCGGCCGGCGACGAGCTGGTTCAGCGTGGCGACGACGCCGGCGGTCGCATCGAGCCCGCAGGCCAGCAGAATCGCCTTCGCCCACGGCTCGTCGATGATGTCGCTTGCGCTGTAGTCGGCCGGCGGAACATCGATCGGCCCGTACATCGAGACGTACTCCTGCTCCAGCACCTCGTGCACTTCGTACGGCAACGAAGACATAGATCCTCCTCGGGAACCGGAATGCTGTCGTGTTGGTGAGTGCCGGGATTATAGACGGAAGGAGCGAATAGGTTCCCGACTATTTCAAAAGCGGCCGCGGATCGGCCGCGCTCGCTTTGCCCGCTTCGATCCAGGCGATGCGCGTGATCAACGAGCCGAGGAGGGCGGAGGCGGAGGCGGCACGGCGGGCGCGTTTGGAGCGGATGCCGAGGAGCCGCAGGGCGAGCGGGAGCGGGCCGGAGAAGAAGCCGCCGATGCGGGTGGTGAGTCCGGAGGCACCTCGGCGCAGCGGCGCCGATTCGATGTCGTCGCACGATTCGATCTCGATGCCGGTGTAGGTCTCGAATGCCGCCGCGGCGAGGCCGAGGGCGTTGAGGGCGGGATCGTCGTGTCCGCGAAGGGTGAGCAGCGCGGAAGCGGATGCGAGCGCAGAAGCGCCGAAGTGGATTGGGAGCGTACGGGCGTGCTTCGCCCAGACCGGAATCGCCGTCGCGCCGATGAGGACGCCGGTGTAGGTGGCCATGACCAGGCCGGAGAGCGCGGCGACGAAGGCGGCGGCATCGCCGATTCGTTTCATTCGTAGAAGCTCGGCGATCACCGCGCCGGCGCTGGCGGTGCCGAAGAGGGTGAGCGTCCAGGCGCCGACCGACATCGGCGACTGAGGTTTGAAAACGCGCAGCATGTTGAGAAAGCGCTCGGGCCGCCCGAGGTCGAGAACGAGCAACGGTCCGGACGCGGCGGCGCCGATGGCGGCGATCCAGCGCGCGTCGCGAACGAGCGACGATGATGCGCCGGTCATCTGCGCGGCGATGGCGATGACGCTCGATGCGCCGGCGGCGCCTCCGGCGAAGAAGTAGAGCGGGATCTCCCACGTCCACACCGGCGGCTTGACGATGGGAAGTCCGTGGTAGCTGGGCGTTTCCGGGAAGGGCGAGCCGGATGGACGGATCCCTTGGGCATCGAGCTGGCCGAGGGCCGCTTGTTCGCGGATTTGATCGAGGCGGGATTCGGGGATCGTTCCCTTCATTTCGCGCCTCGGCCCAGCGCGAAGGCGACGAGCGACAGCCCCACCATCGCGCCCGCGGCCACCGCGGCCGCGCTCCACGATTGATGGAGCAGCGTGGTCGGTACTTCCGGTTTCGGCGGAAGGTTGTAGGCGCGGGGATCGCCGCGCACGATGAAGAATGCGTGCGTGCCGCCGACGCTGGTCTCTTTCGGATTCCAGATGGTGGCATCGGTCATGCCGGAGGCGTGGAGCTGGGCGATGCGGCGATCGGCGGCGGCTTCGAGATCGTCGAGCCGGCCGAAGAGGATCGAACCGGTGGGACACGCTTTCGCGCAGGCCGGAGACTCCCCTGCTTTCTGACGGTCGTAGCAGAAGGTGCATTTGAAGGCGCGGCCATCGTCGGGGCGGCGGTCGACGACGCCGAAGGGGCAGGAGACGACGCAGTAGCCGCAGCCGTTGCAGATGTCGGGCTGCACGAAGACGCCGCCGAACTCGGTGCGGACGATCGAGCCGGTGGGACACGCTTCCAGGCAGCCGGCGTTTTCGCAGTGCTTGCAGACGTCGGAGGAGAACTCCCACGTGATTTGCTCGGCGGAGTTCCCGCCGCAGCCGGCTTTCGGATCGCGCTCGACGAACTTGACGTGACGATAAGTGGAGTGGCCGAGGGCGAGCGTGTTGTCGTACGAAAGTCCGCTCCAGACGAAACCGTCGTCGGGCACGTCGTTCCATTCCTTGCACGCCACTTCGCACGCCTTGCAGCCGATGCAGAGCGTGGAGTCGGTCAGGAAGCCGGTAACGGCCATGGGCACGGAGCTTACCGCATTCGAAATGCGTACCCGTCGTCAGCGATTCTGTGGCCGGCGGCGCGGGAGGCCCATGGTCTGGGCGAAGGTGGCGGCGCTCGTGTTTCCCACCAGGCGTGAATAAATGAAGGTGAGCCGGTTGGAAGGATCGGCCACGAAGTCGCCGGTTCCGGCGGCCGGCTGGATATCGATGGTGTCGAGCGCGACACCGTCGGCAGATGTCAGTGCCACGCGGCTGCCGGCCAGCGTGGCGAATCCGCCGGTGATCGCATGCGTGCGCGTGCGGCCGAAGGCGTACGGCCATGCGAAGTCGATGAACTTGCCGAGCTGTTTGCCGGTGGAATCGAAAACCGCCTGCCGCAGCGTGTTAACCGGCCTCCCCCACGATACGAGCAGGCGGTTACCGTTCGCTGCGAGGGACGGCATTCCAAGACCGGCATCGGCGAAATCAAGCGTCACCGGTGCCGAGGCCACACCGGCTAAGCTGACGGCAGAGACCTCGATCCGATCGGTGGCCGGCTGGCCGGCCAGAGCGGACTCCCGCCAGGCCAGAAAGAACGTCTTTCCGCTCCACGTGATTGCCGGCGCTGCTTGCGAAGGCGATGTCGTCGATGTTGCCGGCACGGAGCCCGGCGCGAGGACGACGCCGTCGCTGTTGAGCATCGCAAATCGAACGACGCTGGGGGCGGCGCTCGTTTGCCATGCCACCATCCACTCGACGCCATCGAAGGCGACGGTGGGAGTGACGCCGGTTCCGAGCAGCAGCGTGGCGATCACGGCTCCGCTGACATCGTCGACGATGACCAGGCGGATCTTCGATTCGACCGTCCCTTCGTTCCACAGAATGATCGTTCTGCCGAAGCCGGCGGAAACGATTGGCGGCCCCTGGTCGAGGCTGGTGGGAAAGACGACGCGATCGGTCAGCCTCACGCCCTTGCTGCTCAATCCGCCGAGGTGGACTTCGAAGTGTTTTGAGGTCTGGCTGTATTCGGTCCAGGCCACGATCACCGAACCATCGCTTCGACGATCCGCCGCCGGCACGGCTGGCGGAAGATCGGAGATGCTCCGCCCCAGAGTGCTGTCCGCGTGCGGCATGTCCGTTGACGGCGTGACATTGATCCGCACCACGTCGCCGTCAGCCTTCTGATCGCTCCAGGCCAGCAGAATCGACGTCGAGGAGATGTCCAGCGAAGCGTCATGCTGGACTCCCGATGAGCAGATTGGTTTCGTGGCGGTGTCGATTCGGGCGGTGCAGACCGAGATGTGCGTCGCGTCGGGAGAGGTCTGCCATGAGGCGGCAATCCTGCCGTCTCGGGCCTTGAGGGAGAGAAGCCTTACCCGTCCCGTAAAAAGAGGAGATGACGGCGACATCACTCCGTCCGCACTCAAATGGGACGTGTAGAGGGCAGTTGTGTCGTCCCAGATCATGGCGTACCCATCGTCGACGCCGGCAATTCCGGCGTGTGGGCCGTTCAGTATCGTGGGCGTTTTGGTCTCGCCGGTCGCGCTAACCGGCTGAATCAGGATGTTCTGCCGGAACCCTACGAAGACGATGGGCAGGACGATGAAATCGCCGCCTGATGTTCCCGAGTAAAACGGTTCTCCGCCCAACGGCGTGAGCGAGATCCTCCTCGCATTCAGCGCGAGGTCGACGAGCGCCATCCCTCGAGTCCAGGTGACGAGGTATTGGGTGCCACTCCAGACTACCGTGCTCTGGTCCGAAAAGGGGTTGACCTCGGAGATCAATGTCACCGGAGCGGAGTCGATGAGGGAACCGTCCTCACGCACCCGAATGGCCGCAACCGAGGGCGTTGAAAGCGGGCCGCTGGTTGGATCCGTGATGCCCCAGACGACGAGATACTCATGACCGTTCCAGGCAATGCTGGGCTTCTGACCGGTTCCGACAGCGACCGGCAAAGGCTGGATCGGAGTGCCGTCCGCGCCGATGGCCCGGAGGTAGATCGTCATCGGACGGCCGCCTTGAACGTCGATGTTCGGAGCGACTCCGGCTCCCCAGGCCACGAGGTAGCCGTTGCCACTGGAAGCAACCGCGGTAAACAACCGGTACGGCGACGGGTCGACCATCGTTTGTGAGATCTGCGTCTCCGTTGCTGCGGTGGCGGACGCAATCCCGACGAGGAGAAGGAGGACAATCGAAACGCCAATCCGCATGCAGTCCCTCATCAGCGGTTCTGCGGCCTCCGGCGCGGCAGGCCGATGGTCTGGGCGAAGGTGGCGGTGGTTCCGAGTCCTGCCGTCCGTGAATAGATGAAGGTAAGAAGATTTGCGGGATCGACGGCGAAGTCGCCGGTTGCTGGCAATGCCGGGATGTCGATCGTGCCGAGCACGATGCCGTCGATGGCGGTGAGCGCGAGGTGGTTCTGGGTCAGCGTGGCGAAGCCGCCGGCCATCGGGTGCGTGCGCGGGCGCGCGACGGCGTCCGGCCAGCTGAAGTCGATGAACTTGCCGAGTTGCTTGCCGGTGGAATCGAAGAGCGCCTGGCGAAGAGTGTTGCCCGGTCGTCCCCACGAGATCAGCACGCGATCGCCGTTGGCGGCCACGGATGGCGATGACAGGACAGCAGAGGAATCGAGAGTCAGGGGAAGCGAGGAGACACCGGCCGTGCTGATGGTCGAGAGTTGAATGCGGTCGGAGCCCGGCTGTCCGGATGGAATCGATTCGCGCCACGCCACGAAGAAAGCCTTGCCGCTCCACGCGACCGCGGGCGACGTCTGTGCGAGCGCGATCGGCGAGGCCAGGGGCGACGGCATCGTGCCGGAGGAGAGGATGTGGCCATCGCTGTCGGCGATGGCAAACTGGACGACGCCGCTCGATTGCCACGTCGCCAGCCATTCTTTTCCGTCGAAGGCGACGGCGGGAGCGATGCCCGCGCCCAGAGGCAACGTAGCGATCACGGCTTTGCTGGCGTCGTCGACGATGGCCATCCGGATCTTCTCCGGTGTCCCTTCGGTCCAGAGCACCATGGTCCGGCCGGAACCTGCAGCCATCGCTGGCGCGGTCTGATCGAATGCCGTTGCGAACACTCCACGGTCGGCCAGCGGCCCCCTCAAGCCTTTGCCGGTCAGGTCTTTAGTCAGGCCGCCGAGGCGAATCTCGAAGTGTTTCGAGCTCTGGTTGTATTCGCTCCAGGCAGCGGCAATCGCACCATCGCTGCGACGTTCCACAGCCGGGACCGGCGGCGCGACGTCGGCGCTGCGGCCGGCACCGAGCGCGGCGCGCGGCAGATCGGGCAATGGCGTGGCCAGCGCGCGGACGATGTCGCGGCCGTTCGTGGTCTCGCTCCAGGCCAGCAGGACGGAGGTCGACGATGTGGCGATGGCCGGATCGTGCTGGACGCCGGCGGTGACGGCCGAGCAGACGGGTTGCGTAATCGGATCGAACCGCGCGGTACAGACTCGGGTGTGCAGCGCGTCGGGCATCGACTCCCATGAGCCGACGATCCGGCCGTCGCGCGTGGCCAGCCGCGGAAATCCGTTGCTCCCCACGCTTACGACTGAGGTCGAGATCGTCGCTCCATCCGCGCGCAACCGTGCGAAGGAAAGGTTGGTGTCATCGTCCAGGATCATGGCGTAGCCGCCATCGACGCCGACGATGTTGCCTCGGGCACCTTTCAGCGAGATCAGGCTCCCGAGCTCGCCGGCCGCGGAAACGGGCTGGAGGTAGAGCGCTCCGTTGAAGTGTCCGGTGTAGGCGGAGAGGAGGACGATGAACGATCCACCCGAGGTGGCGGCGTAGAACGGCAGGCCGCCGAGCGACGGAAGAAGAATGAGCCTGGAGTGAAGCAGATCGGCATCGATGAGGGCCATGCCGCGATTCCAGGTGACCAGGTATTGGCTGCCGTTCCAGTCGACCGTGGTGATGAACGAAAACGGATTCGACTCGGCCACGAGCGTGACCGGCTGGGCATCGATCAGCGATCCATCCTCGCGCACGCGTACGCCGACGACCGAGGGAGTGAGCTCCGGCCCGACCGTAGGCGTGGTGATTCCCCAGACCACGAGGTATTCATGACCGTTCCAGACGACGCGCGGCTCCTGGCCGGTTCCCAGCGCCGTTGGGGTGCCGAGAGGGACGCCGGCGGAGTCGATGGCGCGGATGCGGATGGTGCTGACGTCGGGATCGACTGTGGCCGCCTCTTCCCAGGCGATCAGGTAGCCGCTGCCGCTGGAGGCAGCGTGAAGCCGCAGGCGGTTGGGCACCGGATCCGGCACCGCCTGCGAGATCTGCGTTTCGGAGGCAGCATGCGCACAAGGGAGGACGGCGAGAACGAGGAGGGCTACAACCCAGGCACGCATGCTGTTACAGCATATTCTCGATAGCCGGAGTTGTCATCACCCAAATGCGGAACGCAACCGGCTCTCCTGGCGGCTGATGCCGGATCGCCACCTTGACGGATGCGATCTCCGGACACACCTTAATGCACGACGATCGGGTCCCGTCACCAAAAGAAGGAGGAAGCGATGCCAGTCGTGGCCTTGAAGCCCGCCAAAGCGATTCCTGTGAGCTATGACGTTTCGTACGAGATCATCAATGAATCGTCGTCCGAGCAGGGAAGCTACACCGTTTCATTCAACGAATACTCTCTGTTGTTCACCATTCGGCCAGGCGGTGCGAATGGCTTGAAGCTCACCCATCCGGCACAGCCGGGATCTCCGATACTGAGCAACAGTGGCGTCGTGGAGCTGGGTGTGGTGACGCCGGGTCTGTGATCGATTCACCAGCCCTGCGCCGGCTCGCTCCTGCGCACGCTGCACGTGAGCGCTTTCGATTCCATGATCCGCACGTTCGGCTCCTCGGAGATGGCCAGAAGATCGTTGACGACGTCGCCGGTCACCAGTCCGCGGCCGCCCCAGTGATACGGAAGACCGACCTGGTGAACGCGACGTCCCTGCACGTCGAGCGAGGGCATGCGGGCGGTGACGAGCGCGCGCGCTTCGATCTCGCCGCGGGCGGTGGCGATGACGACGCAGTCGCCGTTGGCGGCGCCGATCTCCGCGGCCAGCTCGGGCGAGATTTCGGCGAAAAGCTCCGGCTGCAATTCGGCGAGATGCGCCAGCGTGCGCGACATCGCCCCCGAGGTGTGATGCTCGGTCAGGCGATAGGTGGTCAGCACGTGCGGAAAGCGTGAGTCCGGCGAGTTGGCGTAGGCGTTGTCGGGGCGCTCCTTCTTGTCGGCGGCAGGATTGGTGAGCTGATCGGGATAGATCGCGTTGGTGAGGTTCGACTCGAGCGGCTCGTAGTGCGCTGGGAGCGGACCGTCTTTCAATCCCGAGGGGACGAAGAGCCAGCCGGCGCCATCGGGATGCATGATGAACGGCGCATCGCCGGGGAGCGCTTCGTCGCCGCCTTTCTCCGGATCCCCCTTGGAGTCGGGACGCTTGGTCTTCGTGAAGTCGGCGACGTCATCGCCGCTCCATTCACCCTTTGATGAATCCCACCACACCAGTTTCTTGCGCTCGCTCCACGGCGTTCCGTCCGGCGCCGCCGAGGCGCGGTTGTAGAGGATGCGGCGATCCATCGGCCAGGCATAGCCCCAGCCGTGACCGTATCGTCCCTGCGCCTTGCGGCCGTTCGCTTTGTTCTCGCCGTCGAAGACGCCGGAGTAGATCCAGCAGCCGCAGGCGGTGGTGCCGTCGGATTTCAGCTCCGAGAAGTTCTTGACCGGCTCCCGCCCTGTCATTCCGAGCCGGCGAAACCCCGGAGGGGTGGAGCGCGGCGAGGAATCCCCGGCCACGAGCGCGTCTGCCGGTGCGGCGGCTACCGGCTGGGGATTCCTCGCCGTGCTTTGCCCCTCCGGGGCGCCGCCGGGCTCGGAATGACAGGTCGACTCGTCCTTCCACCCATGAATCTCCCGCAACACCGCTTCCGGATCAGGCTCCTCGATCGCGCCGTGAACCGGATAGTCCCAGGTCAGCGCGCGGAGGCCGGCATCGCGCGGTTCGTCGGTCGCTTTCTCTTTCAACAGACGTCCGAGGTGATAGATGAAGTGCAGTTCGCTGCGAGCGTCGCCGGGCGGCTCGACGGCCTGCTCGCGCCATTGCAGGAGGCGCTGGGTGTTGGTGAAGGTCCCCGCCTTCTCCACGTGCGACGCCGCCGGAAAGAGAAAGACCTCGGTGTCGATCTCTTCGGTCTTCAGCTCGCCGCTTTCGATCTCCGGCGAGTCGAGCCAGAAGCTGGCGGTCTCGATCTCGACCAGGTCGCGAACGACCAGCCATTTCAGTTTCGACAGCGCCTTCCGCTCCAGGCGCGCGTTCGGCGCGCCGACGGCGGGGTTCTGGCCCATGACGAAGAGTCCCTCGAGCTTGCCGTCGGCCATGTCCAGCCAGTAGCCGAAGTGCGAGTGGTCGCCAGTCAGACGCGGCAGCCAGTCGAAGCCGAAGTCGTTCTCCTTCGTCGCCGCGTCGCCGTAGTAGGCCTTGAGCAGCGAGACGATGTACTTGTCGATGTTGAACCACCACCCTTTCGGCGATTGGTGGGTCTTGATCCACGACGCCAGCGAGCACTCATCGTCCGTCTTATGCGTTGGCATCGGCAGGTAGCCGGGGAGGATGTCGTAGAGCGTGGGGATGTCGGTCGAGCCCTGGATCGAGGCGTGGCCGCGCAGGGCCATGATGCCGCCGCCGGGCCGGCCGATGTTGCCGAGGAGGAGTTGCAGGATGGCCGCGGCGCGGATGATCTGAACGCCCGATGAATGCTGCGTCCAGCCGACGGCGTAACAGATGGCGCCGGTCTTCTCGCGCCCCGAGGCGCTGGTGAAGATGTCGGCCACTTCGAGAAAGCGCTCCTTGGCGATGCCGCAGTTCTGCTCGACCATCTCCGGCGTGTAGCGGGCGAAGTGGCGCTTGAGGACCTGGAAGACGCAGCGCGGATGCTGCAAGCTCGGATCGCGATGCGGTTCGTGCAGCTGCTGCGCTTCGCCGCCGCGATCCTTGGCGTGCCCTCCCCGCGCGTCATCCATGCCCGGTTGCGCGGTCGGCTCGGCCCCTTCGTAAAGCCACGTTTTGGCGTCGTACTGTTTCTTTTCCGGATCCCAGCCGCTGAACAATCCTCCGAGATCCTCGGTATCCCGAAAGTCCTCGCGCAGGATGGTGGCGGCGTTGGTGTAGGGGACGACGTAGTCGCGAAAGTAACGATCGTTACTGATCGTGTAGTTGATCAGCGCACCGAGAAAGACGATGTCGCTCCCGGCGCGCAGCGGCAGCCAGTAGTCGGACATCGCCGAGGTTCGGTTGAAGCGCGGATCGACATGGATGATCTTCGCGCCATTCTTCTCGCGCGCCTCGATCACCCACTGGAATCCGACCGGATGGTTCTCCGCCATCGACGATCCCATGATCAGGATGGCGTCGGAGTTGGCCAGATCCTGCTGCGCGGTGGTGGCGCCGCCGCGCCCGAACGAGGTCCCCAGACCGGGGACCGTGGAGCTGTGTCATATCCGGGCCTGGTTGCTGACGCAAACCATGCCCAGACCTCCTGTGAAGAGTTTCTTGATCAGGTAGTTCTCTTCGTTGTCGAGCGTGGCTCCGCCGAGATGAGCCATGCCGGTGGTGTGCATCACCGGCTTGCCGTCGAGCGTCTCGGTGAAGGTGCGCTCGCGCGTCTCCCACATCCGCCGCGCCACCATGCGCATGGCTCGATCGAGCGCGATGTCGGTCCACTGCTTTGATCGCGGCGCGCGGTACTTCACGGTGCTGAGCCGCCCCTCGTGCGTGACCAGCTGATACGAGGCGGAGCCCTTCGGGCAGAGATGGCCGCGCGAGATCGGCGACTCCGGATCGCCCTCGATGGAGACGACCTTGCCATCGCGATGGTAAACAAGTTGACCACATCCGACGCCGCAGTAAGGGCAGATGGAGCGCGCCACCTCATCGCCCTCGTTTTTCGGCCGCAACGCTTGCGTGGCCTCGGACATCGATTCGACGCCGGTTCCGTCGGCGCCGGTCTTCAGCTGGCGGATGAGCGGCCACTTCAGCAGGAGCTCGGCGAGCACGTTTGCAGTCTATGCAAAAATCGGTCAATGCATTCGATCCGCAGCGTGCCGGTCACGAGAGTTCCCGGCGGGACCACGGACGATGCCGTGGTCGTCGAAGAACCGCTGGAGATTCGTGTCGGCGAAAAGCCGGTGTCGGTGACGCTGCGGACGCCGGGCGAGGATTTCGATCTCGCGGCCGGGTTTCTATTCACGGAGTCGATTCTCACATCGCGTGATGAGATCGATTCCATCCGGCACTGGGGCTCCCCGAATGTCGTCCGCCTCGGATTGAAGGAAGGCTCGCGCGTCGATCTGCAGCGGCTGCAGCGGCACTTTTATTCGACCTCGTCGTGCGGTGTCTGCGGGAAGTCGTCGATCGATGCTCTGCGCGTGAATGCGGCGCCGCTCGAGGATGACCTGCGCGTTCCCACTTCCACGCTGCTGGCCTTGCCGGATCTGCTGCGCGCGGAGCAGAGCGCGTTCGAGGCTACCGGCGCCATTCATGGCGCCGCCGCGTTCGCGCGCGATGGCGCGCTCCTGCGAGTGCGCGAGGACGTCGGCCGGCACAATGCCGTCGACAAGGTCATCGGATCGCTCTTTCTCGAAGGTGGCCGCGCCGACATCCTGGTCGTCAGCGGACGGACGTCGTTCGAGATCGTGCAGAAATGCGTGGTGGCCCGGATTCCGATTCTCGTGGCCGTCGGCGCACCCTCCTCGCTGGCCATCGAGCTTGCCCAGGAGTTCCGCCTCACGCTCCTCGGATTTGTCCGCGACGGGCGCTGCAATGTCTACGCGGGCGACGAGCGCGTCAGTACATGACGGCACGCGAGATCATGACCACGTTGATGGCGATGAAGGATGCCATGAAGAGGATGAACGAGATCCCGTCGACCTCGCGCGACTTCTCGATCCTCTCGTGCTCGCAAAGGCGGCGGGAGATCAGCGCCGACATCGCGGCGATCAGGATGTAGACGGTGATCAGCAGGTGGATCTGGTCGACCAGCGTGAAGTCCTCGGTTCGCCCGAGGACGGACTCGGTGGCGCGGAGGTTCACGATGGTGGCGAAGAGCGAGCCCACCAGGAGACCGATCCGCGCCGAGAAAAGCGTCGGCTGATCGGTCTTGATGCGATACGAGATCACGGCCAGCAGGAACGCCACGTATGCGCCGATCAGCAGCTTGAAGAAAATCGCGCTGTGCTGCCGCTCCACTTCGATCACCGCTTTTCCGAAAGCCATGGAGGTGAGCGGCTTCGTCAGCGTCGGGTCGCCGAAGGTCGACGGGTACTGCATCGCGCCTGTGTCGAAGTGGAATCGCGAAATCCCCCAGTGCGCGGGCATGGCGTCCGGCTCGATGCCCGACTGCCGCGTGTCGGCCACGTAGGTCAGCGTGTTCGTGTCGTAGATCCCTTCCCCGAACTCGAGGGGAAGGTTGTACTCATCGAACGGATACTCGCGCATGTCCCACGAGTAGCGGATCACGGCGCGGAAGTAGCGCTGGTCCCAGATCTCGCCGCCCTTTTCGATCGAGACCGTCGGCTCGGCCTTCACCTCTTTGGCCTGGAAGATCTCCAGCGTATCGAGCGGATGGATCTGGCGCGATCGGTGCCGCGCCCAGGCCCAGAAGCCGACGGTGAAGGAATTGCCTCCCGGGTTGAGGTCGTAAACGTGCGTAACGTAGACGCCGATGATCACACCCTCCGGTTTGACCGGCGCCGGCTTCGGAAACTCGGCGCGCATCGGCGCGCTGATCGCGAGCAGGAAGAGAAGCGTGATCCGTCGCATGATCATCAGCGCACCGGAGCCGGCGTGTCGCCGCGCCGCGCGGCAAACGATTCGAGCACGCTCCGGAATCCGTCCGGCTTCACCGCGACGTCGCCCGAATATGGATCGACCAGCGCAAAGACGATCAGCACCGCCCACGCCAGCACGCCGGCACAGAACGCGGTGATGACCAGCTTCAGCCAGAGGTGCCTCGCCGCGATCAGGTAGATGAAGACGATCATGCCGATGCCGCCGGCGACGAGGAGTCCCCACATCATCATCGGAATGTTGGCCGCGCCGGTGAGGATGCGCATGCGGCGCTCGCGTCCGAGGGCGTTCAACTGCGTGATCGACTCGCGGAAGAACGCCGCCTGCACGGCGTCGTTCGGCGTGAGCGTGACGGCATAGTACGAGCGCCAGAGATCCTCGTACTTGCGCGACGTGACGTCGCTTCCGCGATGATCGCGCTCCAGCGACGGCCAGTCGTCGTCGATCACCGAGCGGGTGTAGTCGTAGAGCTTCTGTTGAATGCCGGCGCCGCCCGGCAGCGCACCGGCGTCGCGCCAGAGCTCCGAGAGGCGCGTGGCCTCGCTGGTGGCCAGGTCGTCCGCATTTTCGAAGTGCTCCCAGACGATGACGACGGTGAACGCGAGATAGACGCCGTAGACCAGACCGACGAACGAAAACGTAAAGCCGGTGAACTCGTTGTTCTCGCGCAGCGCCGGCGGAGCGAAGCGCTGCACGAGCCAGGCACCGAGCGCGGCCAGCAAGGCCACGAGAATCACCAGGCCGTCACGAATCAGCGGATCGTCCATACATTTCGTTCTCCTTTCGTTCGGACCTGACTAGGAGAGCCATCACGGCCGCATTCCCCTACCTCCCCCGCGTCAAGATGACACCCGCCTCATGGCTCGCGGACTGACCCGCTCGCATGTGCTTTTTTCGTGAACAGCATGTGAACTCCGCCTGCGACTTTCCGTGAACGGTGTAACCGTTTACATGAAATGTCATCTAAGGAGCGTTGTGAGGGAACCAATGTCCATGAATGATCACGCGTCGAGGACCATGAAGACCGAACAGCCGGTCGGTATTCGCGAGCCCATTCGCGAAATGCTCGAGGGACTTTCGCTGTGCAGTCCCGGTCCCGAGTTCTTCCGCACGCTCGTCAGCGAGCTGGCGCGAACGCTCGACGCCGAGTTCGCCTTCGCCGCCGAACTTGCCGGCGAGGAGCCGCTGCGCGCGCGCACCGTGGCCCGTTTCGTCGACAACGCCCACGTGGCCAACATCGAATACGTGCTGGAGGGAACTCCGTGCGGCGACGTGGTGCAGGAGCATTTCTGCTGGATTCCCAACGGTGTCGCCGAGCGCTATCCGCTCGACGTCGGCCTGGCCGAGCAGTCGATCGAGAGCTACGCGGCCATCGCCCTCATCGATGCCGACGGCGCCGCCTTCGGCTGGATCGGCGTGATGAGCCGCAAGCCGATGGCGGATGCGGCGCTGGTCCGCTCCACGCTTCTCATCGTCGCCGGCCGCACCTCGGCCGAGTTGCAGCGCCAGCAGGCCACGCGCGCCCTGGAGCGCGCGCATGCCGATCTGGCCGCGCACGAAGAGCGCGGCGAGGAGTTGCTGCGCATCAACGCCGAGCTGCAGCGCGAGATCGCCGAGCGCCAGCACTCCGAACGCCGGATGACTCACGACGCTATGCACGACGGCGTCACCGGCCTCCCGAACAGGTCACTGTTCATGAACCGGCTCGATCACGCCATCGCCATGAACGCCCGCGAACACGTCTACGACTTCGCCGTGCTCTTTCTCGATCTCGACCGCTTCAAGCTGGTCAACGATTCCCTCGGCCACATCGCCGGCGATGAACTGCTCCGCGCCGCGGCCGGCCGGCTGAAGGATTGCGTCCGTCCGTCCGACCTCGTGGCCCGCATCGGCGGCGACGAGTTCACCATCCTCATCGAAAACATCTCCGACGCCAGCGAAGCCACCGGCATCGCCGAGCGCATCACCGCGGAGCTGGCGCGTCCGTTCATCGTGTCGGGCGAGGAAGTCTTCACCTCGGCCAGCATCGGCATCGCCGTCAGCGCCACCGGCTATCGCTCCGCCGACGCTGTGCTGCGCGACGCCGACACGGCCATGTACCGCGCCAAGGAGCGCGGCAAGGGACGCTACGAGATCTTCGATCGCCGCATGCACGTGCAGGCGGTGGAGCGGATGCTGATCGAGATGGATCTGCGCCGCGCCGTGGAGCGCGAGGAATTCCGGCTGGTCTATCAGCCGATCATTTCTCTCCGCTCCGGCGAAGTCACCGGCTTCGAAGCGTTGCTTCGTTGGGAGCACCCGCTGCGTGGCACCATCGCCCCGAACGATTTCATCTCCATCGCCGAAGAGAACGGCCTGATCGTGCCGATCGGCGTGTGGGTGCTCAAGCGTGTCTGCGCACAACTGCGCCGCTGGCATTCGATGACCAACGCGCCGCTGACCGCCAGCATCAATGTCTCGCTGCGGCAGACCTTCGATCCGACGCTGATCGACGAGCTCGATCGGGTGATGTCCGCGGCGCAGGTGGAAGGAGCATCGATCCGGCTGGAGATCACCGAGAGCGCCATGGTCGAGCGCAGCGCCGCGGAGTTCTTCGAGCGCGTGCAGCAGCTGGGCATCGAGCTGTGCATCGACGATTTCGGCACCGGCTATTCATCCCTCGCCTATCTGGTCACGCTTCCGATCGACGCGCTGAAGATCGACCGTTCGTTCGTGGCCACGCTCGATTCCAGCGACGAGCATTGCGAGCTGGTGAAGACGATCATGTCCCTGGCCCACAACCTCGGCATCGAGGTCGTGGCCGAGGGGGTGGAGACGGTGAGCCAGCTGCAGCGCCTGACGTCCCTCGGATGCGAATACGCGCAGGGCTTCCTCTTCTCGGAGCCGCTCTCCGAGGAGGCCGCGGACCGCCTGGTGGCCTCGGGGCACATGTTCAATGCCCTCGTCGACGCTTGAACGCGCTACGCTGTGCGCAATGCTGGTCGATGACGGGTCCCTCATCGAACGATTGCGCACCGGCGACGACTTCGCGTTCGAGGAGTTGGTAGAACATCACGCCGCGCCGCTCCTGGCGGTGACACGCCGCATCCTGCGCGATGAGGAAGAAGCGCGCGACGCGGTGCAGGAGACGTTCGTCGCCGCATTCCGCAGCATCGGCGAGTTCAATTCCGAAAGCCGCGTCTCGACATGGCTGCACCGTATCGCCGTGAATTGCGCGCTGATGAAGCTGCGCATCCGTGCCCGCCGCGAAAAGGACGTCGATGCGCTGTTGCCCTCCTTCGAAGCCGACGGTCATCAGCAACAGTCATCGGTCAGCTGGCCGGAAACCGCCGAGGACATCCTGCAGCGCGAACAAGCCTGCGCCCTGGTCCGGCAATGCATCGATCAACTCCCCGAGCCGTACCGCATCGTGCTCGTTCTCCGCGACATCGAACAATTACCCGCCGAGGTCGTCGCCGAGAAGCTCCATATCACCCGCGACAACCTCAAGGTCAAGCTCCATCGCGCCCGCCAGGCCCTGCGAACGTTGCTCGACCCGCACATGCGAGGTGCGATGTGAGCCACGTGACCTGCATCGAGCTGATCGCCTTCCTCGATTCCTACGTCGACAACGAGCTCGACCCCGAAACCCGCAACAGCTTCGACCTCCACCTCCTGGTCTGCCCCTCCTGCCGCGCCTATCTGGCCAATTACCGAGAAACGATCGAGCTCGTTCGCGGTGCCGCTGAGCGGGAGGAGGCGCTGGCGCGCGAAGCGCCAGCGGAGCTGATCGAGGCGGTGAAGAAGGTCAAGCGGTAGAAGCGTAGCGCCGTCGAGCGTAGCGCCGTCGGCTCGACGGCTATACCGCCGCCGGCTCGGCGGCAGGTCTCCACATCGCTGATAGGCAATCGCCCGCGAGCCGCCGGCACTACGAGGGCGTGATGATCTCCTCGTAAAGAATCCGTTCCACTTGCCCCTGCAATTCAGGAATCCGCTCCGTCACGATCCGCCAGACGATTTCGAGATCAACTCCGAGATAGTCGTGGACGACAACGTTACGAAACGCCGCGATTTCACGCCACGGAACCTCCGGATACCGCATCTTCAGATCTTCGGAGATGTTCTTGACGGATTGGCCGAGCAGTTGGAGGTTGTGAAGAATCGCGTCCTGTTTCTCCACTGAGGCGTTGAACTTGCCTCGCCCATCCTCAGCCGACGCATTGATACGACGAATGCGCTCCGCGATATCGGTGACGTAAAGAAGATCCGACTTCACAAGGGCCTTGCCTCAGCGAGCACATCCTCTTTGATAACCTGATGAAGCCACGACGGCGCGACGACGTCAACACGACGTCCCAACAAGTCTTCCAGATCGGCAATGAGCCCACCCGGAAACCATGGCGGCGTGTCATCGCCGATTTCGATGAGGAAATCGACGTCGCTCTTCGGTCCCGCATCGCCTCGGGCGACGGAGCCGAATACGCGAATACTGGTTACGCCATGTTTCGCCGCGATCCGCAGGATATCGTCGCGTTTGCCGGCGAGGATCTCGTCGATTCCCATAGCCTCATTGTAGCGATGTCTGCCCAAACACCGCAGGCGCGACAGCGAAACCTCAAGCCACACTGACGATCGCCAACGAACCCGGCGCGACACTCAAGATTGCAGTTCGCAGCTGCAGCACAGCTTTTAGAAGGTTGGGGAGGCGGGTATCCGCAGTGACCGACGTAGTTGCCGAGGCATGTCCTCGTCAAAAAGAACGCGTCTCACACGATCTGAGCGAGCGCCGCGCGACCCGCTTCCTCGAGAAACGCAACTGCCTGCTCGCGAGTCACGCTCGGATAGTTATCCAGGAACTCCTCCAATGAATCGCCGCCTTCGAGATAGTCGAGGAGCGTCTGCGCCGGAACGCGAGTACCGACGAACACCGGTGTTCCGCTGTGAATCCCGGGGTCAGAGTGAACGATCGTTCGCAGGTCTGTCATGGCTACAAAAACCGCGGGTACTTCTTCGGCATTGCCTCATGCATCAACTCGTACACGCACTCGAAAATCGTCTCCCGATTCGGCTTCGACCAGTAATCGCCATCCGAGCCGTAGGCCGGACGATGTTCCTTCGCCGGCAGCGTGCGTGGCTCGGAATCGAGCCAGTCGTAGCCGCGGTCGCGCTCGAGGACGTTTTGCATCATGTAGGCCGTGGCGCCGCCGGGGACATCTTCGTCGATGAAGACTACGCGGTTGGTTTTCTTCAGCGATTCGACGATCACGCCGCGGACGTCGAACGGGAGCAGGGTCTGGATGTCGATCACTTCCGCATCGATCCCGACTTGCGCAAGAAGTTCGGCAGCTTCGAGAACGATGCGCAATGTCGCCCCGTAGCTGACCAGCGTCACATCCCTCCCCTGCCGCAGAACCTCGGGAACCCCCAGCGGCAGCGTGAAGTCGGCGATGTTGGACGGGAGTTGCTCCTTGATGCGATAGCCGTTCAGCACCTCGACCACCAGCGCCGGGTCGTCGGAGCGGAGCATGGTGTTGTAGAAGCCGGCGGCCTGGGTCATGTTGCGCGGGACGCAGACGCGCATGCCGCGCACGAGATTGATGATCGCCGACATCGGCGAACCGGAGTGCCACACGCCCTCCAGCCGGTGGCCGCGCGTGCGGATGATCACCGGGCACTTCTGTCCGCCGCGCGTGCGCCAGCGCGTGGTGGCCAGATCGTCCGAGAGAATCTGGATGGCGTAGAGGATGTAGTCGAGATACTGGATTTCGGCGATCGGCCGCAGACCGCGCAGCGCCATGCCGATGGCCTGGCCGACGATGGTGCACTCGCGGATGCCGGTGTCGGAGACGCGATACAACCCGTACTTTTCCTGCAGGCCGATGCAGCCCTGGTTGACGTCGCCCAGCTTGCCGACGTCTTCGCCGAGGGCGATCAGATTCGGGTAGCGCTGAAACGCGGCGTCGAAGCAGGCGTTGATGATCTCCGAGCCATTCTTCTCCGGCGCATCATCGTCATAGCGCGGCTTGACCTCGTCCACATTCAGCGCCGACTCGACGCCGCTGCTGTACAGCTCATCGTCATACAGCGCGGCGATGGCGAACTCGCGATCGCGGCGCCATTCGGCAGCACGATTGAGGATCTCTTCGTTTCCGGCACCGCGCGCCGCGATGAGCGCGCTGGTCAGCGCCTTCATCATGTCGCGGCGATACGGTGCCTGCACCCGCTGCAGGTCCGACTTGATGGCATCGAGCTCGGCTCGATTGGAAGCGGCCGACGCCAGTTCGTCGATGAATCCGATGGCCGTCCTGACCTCGGCATCGATCGGCGCCCGATAGGCATCCCACGCCCGCCGCTGCGCCTCGCGCACGAGGCGGAGGTCCTCTTTCTCCAATCCATCCAGCTCATCGGCGGTGGCAATGCCGTGGCCGATCATCCACTCGCGCATCTTGCGGATGCAGTCGAACTCGATCTCCCACTCCAAGCGCTCCTTCGATTTGTAACGCTCGTGCGATCCCGAGGTCGAGTGGCCCTGTGGCTGGGTCATCTCGTCGACGTGGATGATGGCCGGCACATGCTCCATCCGCACGATCGAGGCGGCGGCGATGTAGGTCTCGCACAGCGCCGGATAGTCCCAGCCGTGCACGACGTAGATGTCGTAGCCGGACTTCTGTTTCGGGTCGCGCTGGAAGCCCTTGAGCACCTCGGAGATGTTGCCCTTGGTGATCTGAAAGTCGTTCGGCACGGAGATGCCGTAGTTGTCGTCCCAGACCGAGACGAGCATCGGCACCTGCAGCACGCCGGCGGCGTTGATCGACTCCCAGAACATCCCCTCGGCGCAGCTGGCGTTGCCGATGGTGCCCCAGGCGATCTCGTCGCCGTTGCGCGAGAACTGCGTCATCGACTTCAGCTCGTCGAGCTCGCGA
>Ga0157378_10001375_pt1 | contig 21833 bp, 30 predicted proteins | sample M65metaG_FD_115309 | JGI IMG/M metagenome (GOLD analysis project Ga0157378, IMG submission 115309) | Miscanthus rhizosphere microbial communities from Kellogg Biological Station, Michigan, USA - M6-5 metaG | ecosystem: Host-associated > Plants > Roots > Rhizosphere > Soil | place: USA: Michigan...
GCGAGCGCGAACGGATCGAAAAAATGATGGCGATCATCGGCGACGAACCGGTGCTCTGGGTCAACGTCCGCTCGCTGGTCGAAGCCGGCGACCCCTACTCGAAGGAAAACATGGAGAAGTGGGACGAAGAACTCGAAACCGCCTGCGCCTCCTATCCCAACATGCGCGTCTACGACTGGGCCTCCGACGTCAAAGACGACTGGTTCATCGAAGACGGCATCCACTTCACTTCGCCCGGCTACGCCGCCCGCGCCCAGCTGATCGCGCTGGCGCTCGCCCAAGCCTTCCCGGAAAAAGGCGAAACCGAAGGCGGGACGAAGAACTGCGTCGTCAGCTGAGGCCGGCGATCTCGACCGGCGCGGGGTCCCCGGTCGGCTCGAAGCCCATCATCCGCCCGTAGAAGTAGAGCTCGGCTTCGAGGCAGCGGATGTTGGTCTCCGCCTTGCGGAAGCCGTGCTGCTCGCCCTCGAAGGCGAGGTAGGCGTGGGGGACGCCGTTGCGCTCCAGGGCGGCGACCATCGTTTCCGCCTGGTTCGGCGGCACGACCATGTCCTCCAGTCCCTGGAAGAGGATCACCGGCGAGCGCAGTCGCTCGACGTGATGGATCGGCGAGCGCTCGCGGTAGAGCTCGGCCTCCTGCGGATAGGGACCGATCAGGCGGTCGAGGTAGCGGGACTCGAACTTGTGGGTGTCGCCGGCGAGCGCCTCGGCGTCGGCGACGCCGTAGTAGCTGGCACCGGCGGCGAAGGCGTCGTGGAAGGTGAGGGCGCAGAGGGTCGCGTAGCCGCCGGCCGAGCCGCCGCGGATCGCCAGCCGCTCCCCGTCGGCCTCGCCCTCCGCCGCCAGGTGGAGCGCCGCGTTGACGCAATCCTCGGTGTCGACCACGCCCCAGGTCCCGCGCAGCTTGTTGCGGTACTCGCGCCCGTAGCCGCTGGAGCCGCGGTAGTTGACGTCGACGACGCCGATCCCGCGGCTGGTCCAGTAGAGGAACTCGCGGCTCAGCGCCGGGGTGGCGTGGGAGGTGGGGCCGCCATGGCTCTCGACTATCAGCGGCGGCAGCTCCCCCTCTGGTGCCGAGAACTCCGGGTTCGCCGGCGGGTAGAAGAAGCCGTAGGCGACCTCGCCCTCTCCGGTCGGGAACTCGATCGGACGTGGCCGCGAGACGTAGGCGGGGTCGACCGGCTCCTCGCTCGAGGTCCGCACCACATCGGTCGTCCCAGCCCCCGCGTCATAGACGACGACCGCGGCCTCGCTCTCCGGAGTGGCGGCGGCGAAGGCCACCTTCTCGCCGTGGGCGGAGAGGGCGGGGTAGCCGAAGGCGGTGAAGGGAAGCCCGAGGTCGGTCGGTTCCCAGCCCTCGGGTCGCAGCAGGAAAAGCTTTTCCTCGGCGCCCTCGGTGCGCACGCAGGCGATTGCGCCGCTCTCGAGGAAGGCGTAGGTGGCGCCGCCGAAGAGCCACTGCGGGTGGGCGAGGTCGGCCTTCTCCTCGGTCAGCTGGATCAGCGACCCGTCCTCGCCGCTGAGCTGGCCGCCGGGATCGCGGGCGCGGTAGAGGTTCCAGTAGCCGTCGCGGTCGGAGACGAAGTGCAGGCGCCCGTGGCGGTCCCACTCGGGCTGGAAGACCGAGCGGTCGCCGCCACCGGCGATCAGTCGCTCCTCGCCCGGGTCCCCGAGCGGCGCCAGCCAGAGCTCGGTCCCGTCCCACGGCATGTTCGGGTGGTCCCAGCAGGTCCAGGCGAGCCAGGCGCCGTCGGGGCTGACCCGCGGGAAGGAGTAGAAGTCGCGGCCGCCCGCGAGGACCTCCGGCTCGGCCGAGCCGTCGAGCGGCAGGGAGACGATCTCGTTGACCGGTTCGGGCTCCGCGTCGCGTTCGCGCACGCAGACGATCGCGGCGCCGTCGGGGGTCGGCCGCATGTCGGCGTAGCGCAGCGCTCCGGGCTCGGGCGGCTCCGGAGAGATCGGGACCGGCTCCTCTCCCAGCCGCTGCCGGTAGAGCCGCTGGTCCTCGAAGGAGACGAAGACGACGACCTCGTCGCCGCCCAGGGACCAGGCGCCGCCGCCGTACTCGTGGACCCGCGTTCGCACGTTGACGCCCTCCGGCGTCACCCGCTCGGGCTCGCCGCCCTCGGCTCGCCGCATCAGGCAGACGCGGCCGCCCTCCTCGGGCCGGCCCTCGGCCCACCAGACCGCGCCGTCCCCGGCCAGCGCCGGGAACGCCAGCCGCCGCCCCGACCGCGCAACCGTCTCCGCCGCGATCGGCGAGGACCAGGAGCCGTAGGGGGCGACGGTCGCCATCTACTCCTCCGCCTCGACCTCGCGCAGGCGGTGGGTGTCGACGTCGTAGACGAAGCCGCGAACAACGTCGCGGTGGGGGAGGAAGGGGGAGGCGCGGACGCGCCGGATCGACTGCCGCACGTCCTCCTCGACGTCGGTGAACGACTCGATCGCGAAGGAGGGCGCGACCCCGGTCGTCTCCTGCAGCTCGGTGCGGAAGCCGTCCTCGGTGATCTTCTGCATGCCGCAGTCGTCGTGGTGGATCAGCATCACCTCGCGCGTCCCCAGTCGGCGCTGGGAAAGCGCCAGCGAGCGGATCACGTCATCGGTGATGATGCCGCCGGCGTTGCGCAGCACGTGCGCCTCGCCGTGGCCGAGGCCGAGGGCGGCGAAGACGTCGAGCCGCGAGTCCATGCAGGTGACGATCGCCAGGTGGCGCTGCGGTTCGACGTCGAGGTGATGCTCGCCGGCGCCGTCGGCGAACTCCTTGTTGTTCTCGAGCAGGGAATCGATCGTGTCCATGGCGCCGCAGCCTAGCCAGGAAGGCCGGAGGGAGCGAGTTTCCCCCCTCAGCCCCTGGGGTAGCCGCCAGGCATGGACGACCGACCCGATCGCGACGAGACCCCGGCCGGCTTCCCGGAGCCGCCCGGCAGGGATCCCGGCGACATCTCCCAGGACCGCGAGCCCCACCACGTGCTCAACAACCCCGTCGGCGAGCCCGACCCGACCGAGTGGCCGGATCCCTACGACAAGCGCGAGGACCCGCGCGACCCGCCCGACCCCGACGGTGAGATGTTTGGCGACGATGCCCACCCGCAGACGGGCGCGCGCAGCACCAGCGAACCGCACCCGTCGCAGGACCCCGAGGCTCCCGACTGGGAGGGGCCCAAGCGGGACAAGCTCGACCAGTGACCAGACGACCAGAGGGAGAGTGAACGAGATGGAGACGAGCAGCCTCGACAAGGGGATCTTCAGCGGTGATGCCTCCGGCACCCGCGAAGAGATCGTCGCCCTGTTGACCAAGGCGTACTGGATGGAGATCGAGACGGTGATGAGCTACCTCGCCGCCTCGACCAACCTCGACGGCGTCCGCGCCCAGGAGATACGCGAGTCCCTGGCCGAAGACATCGAAGAGGAGCTCGGCCACGCGAAAGAGTTCGCCAACCGGATCAAGGAGCTCTACGGCGTCGTCCCCGGCTCCGAAGGCTTCTCCGCCGAGCAGAGCTTCCTGCAGCCGCCCGAGCACCAGGTCGACGTCGTCCACGTGATCCGCGGCGTGATCAAGGCCGAGACCGGCGCGATCGAGCACTACACGCGGATCATCGAGGTCACCGACGGGGTCGACCCGGTCACCCAGGACATGGTGATCTCGATCCTCCGCGACGAGCAGGGCCACCGCCGTCTCTTCGAGGGCTTCCTGCGCGAGTACGAGTTCGAGGGCAAGGCGTAGGCGAGCGGGCCGCCCTGGGCATGCGCTACCTCCACCTCTGCGCCCACGAGCAGTTCCCGCCCGAGCAGCTGCTGCGCCAGGCGGTCGCCGCCGAGGACGCGGGCTTCGATGGGATCGGCTGCAGCGACCACCTGCAGCCCTGGTGGGAGCCGGGGGAGGCCGGGCATGCCTGGGTCTGGCTCGGCGCCGCCGCGCAGGCGACCGAGCGGGTCGGCTTCGGCACCGCGGTGACGCCGCCGGGGCCGCGCTACCACCCGGTCCTGATCGCCCAGGCCTGGGCGACGATGGAGCTGATGTTCCCCGGCCGCCCCTACCTCGGGATCGGCTCGGGGGAGGCGCTGAACGAGATGCCGCTGGGGGCCGAGTGGCCCTCGCCGGGCGAGAAGGTGGAGCGGATGGAGGAGGCGCTGGAGCAGATCCGCGCCCTCTGGGACGGCGAGCGCCTCCGCGGCGGCCGCTACTTCAAGACTGACCGCGCCTACGTCCACTCCCGGCCCGAGAACCGCCGACCACCGATCTACGTCTCCGCCTTCGGCCCCAAGGCAGCCGGCGTCGCCGCCCGCCAGGGGGACGGGATCTGGACCCTTGCCGACCCCGAATCGGTGCCGGAGATCCTCGACGCCTACCGCGCGGCCGCCGAGGACGCAGGGCGGGAGCCGGGCGAGGTGATCCTCCAGGCCGCCTTCTCCTGGGCGCCCGACGACGAGGCGGCGCTGGAGGGCTGCCGGGTCTGGAAGGGCTCCCAGCCGAAAGAGTTCTACCGCGACGAATGGCACGACCCGCAGGCGATGTACGAGGAGGGCGAGCGCCAGGTCTCCGACGAGGAGCTGACCGAAGCGCTGATCGTCGCCGCCGATCCCGACGTCCATGTCGAGCGGATCCGCGAGGTCGAAGCGATGGGGGCGACGACCGTTGCCCTGATGAACAACTCCGGCGTCGACCCGCTGGGGGCGATCGACGTCTACAAGCGCTCGGTGCTGCCCCGCATCCGTGGCTCTGCCTGAGATGGCCGAGCGGGAGCGGCTGGCGCCGGAGACCTTCCGGCTGCCGGTCTTCACCGCCGACATCGTCTGCCTCGAGGGCCGGCCTAGCGCCAAGGCCGGTCGGGGCCTGCGCCCGAACCCGCGGCTGCAACCAGTCGCCTAGGCTGCGGACGATGGCAACCGCCAACGACGTTCAGATCCGAGCCGCGACCGAGGCGGACGTCCAGGTCCTCTATGACCTGATCCTCGAGCTCGCCTCCTACGAGAAACTAGGCGACAGGGTCGCGGGAACCGCGGAGACGCTGCGCCGCTCCCTCTTCGAGCGCCAGGCAGCCGAGGCTCTGCTGCTGGAGACCGCCGACGGCGAAGCGGTCGGCTACGCGATCTTCTTCACCAACTTCTCCACCTTCGAGTGCCGGCCGGGGATCTGGCTCGAGGACGTCTACGTCCGCCCCGAGCACCGCCGCGGCGGCATCGGCCTGGCGATGATGGAGCACCTGGCGAGGATCACCCAGGAGCGCCAGTACGCCCGCCTCGAATGGTGCGCGCTGGAGTGGAACGAGCCGGCGCTCGACTTCTACGCCAAGCTCGGGGCGCGGCGCCTCGACGACTGGCGCATGCTGCGGTTGGAGGAGGACGGGATTAGGCGGTTGGCTGCCGGGCGCGGCTGAGTAGGAGGTCCTTCTCGCGGTCGTTGGTGGCCAGGGTCGCGGCTTTTCTGAATTCAGAAGCAGCCTCCTCGCGGCGTCCTGCTTTCTCCAGGAGGTCGCCGCGGACGCTGGGGAGGAGGTGGTACTTCGCCAGCGCCGGGTCGTCTTCGATTCCCTCCAGCAGCTCGAGCCCAGCCTCGGGGCCGAAGGCCATGGCGATCGCCACCGCCCGGTTCAGCTCGACGACGGGGGAGGGGGAGATCTGGGCCAGGGCGTCGTAGAGGGCGGCGATCCGCACCCAGTCGGTCTCCTCGGCCCGGATCGCGCGGGCGTGGCAGGCGGCGATCGCGGCCTGGAGGCCGTAGGGGCCGAGCGGTCCGGGCAGCGCTTCGGCCCGCTCCAGCGCCCGCAGGCCGCGGACGATCAGCAGCGGGTCCCAGCGGCCGCGGTCCTGGTCGAGCAGCAGTACCGGGGCGCCGTCCGGGCCGCGGCGGGCGGCGCCGCGGGAGGCCTGGATCTCCATCAGCGCCACCAGCCCGTGGACCTCCGGCTCGCGGGGGGCCAGCTCGGCGAGGATCCGCCCCAGCCGCAGCGCTTCCTCGCAAAGGTCGGCGCGGATCCAGTCCTCGCCCGCGCTCGCCGCGTAGCCCTCGTTGAAGACGAGGTAGATCACTTCCAGCACCGAGGGCAGGCGCTCCTGCAGCTCCGCCCCCCGCGGCACCTCGAACGGCACTTTGGCGTCGCGGAGCGTCCGCTTCGCCCGCACCAGCCGCTGCGCCACCGTCGGCTCCGGGGCGAGGAAGGCGCGGGCGATCTCCGGCGTCGCCAGGTCGCCCAGCAGCCGCAGGGTCAGCGCCACCCGCGCCTCGCGCGAGAGCAGCGGGTGGCAGCAGGTGAAGATCAGCGCCAGCAGATCGTCGCCGATCTCCTCGTCGGCGGCGGCCTCGAAGTCGGAGCGTTCCATCGCGAACAGCGCCCCGGTGTCGCGGGCGACCTCTTCGCGCTTGCGCTTGTAGGTCTTCTCCCGCCGCAGGCGATCGATCGCCCGGTTCTTCGCCGTCGCCATCAGCCAGGCGCCGGGGTTGTCCGGGACGCCCGAGTCCGGCCACTTCTCCAGCGCCGCCACCAGCGCGTCCTGCGCCAGGTCCTCGGCGAGGCCGATGTCGCCGGTCATCCGCGCCAGGCCCGCGATGAGGCGGGCGGACTCGATCCGCCAGACCGCCTCGATCGCGCACGTGGCCTCGCTCATTGCCGCGGCCTCAGGGGCCCTCGTAGGCGTCCTGGACGTCCTGGGGGAAGTCCTCCATCTCGAAGACGCGGCGGACTTCGATCCGGCAGCTGCTGTCGGGGCAGCGGCTCGCCCACTCCAGCGCCTCCTCCTTCGAGCGGGCCTGGATCAGCCAGTAGCCGCCGACGACCTCCTTCGTCTCGGTGAAGGGACCGTCGGTGATCGTCGCCTTGCCCTCGGCGTCGAAGACGACGTTGCCGCCGTCGCTCGGGGGTCGCAACCCGTCCAGCCCAAGCAGCATCCCGGCCTTCTGCAGCTCCTCGTTGTAGCGACCCATCGCCGCCACCGCCTCCGGCGTCGGGTTCCAGTCCTCCTCCTCGATCTGCGGGTACATGAACATCATGAAGCGCATCGGGTCCTCCTCTGTCGGGGGCGGCTGTTCCGCCCTTTCACCACAGCGACGAACGGGCGGCGTCGAAATCGACAGCCGCCGAAATCAATCGTCGCGGGGGGTGATGCGGAAGATCGAGACGACCTCGGCCTGGTGGGCCTCCGGGTGGGCGACGTAGGCGCTGGGCCCGCCGCCGAACCAGCCGGATGCTTCGTTGTCGCCGACGAAGACGCCGGGGTGGCGATTGCCGTCCCCGTCCTGGACCCACACCATGTCCCCCTCGCGGAACCCGTGCTCGATCGCGTCGTCGCTCACCGCAGGGAGTCTAGTCGGCGGCCGCGGAAGCACTACCCTCCCGCGGCCCAGTTTCGCCGCAAGGTCGCTGGGTAGGAAAACGCAGTCGACAAAGCAAGGAGGAGCGCAGATCGCGATGGCGGACATGAACGAGCGGGACGCGAAGTTGGTCCAGTACCTCAGCGAGGCCTATGGGAAGGAGCGCGAACTGGAGGCTGCCCTGCAGGCCCATATCGCGATGACCGCCAAAGGCCCTTACAAAAAACGGCTTCAGCAGCACCTGAAAGAGACGAAACAGCACGCCAAACAGGTCGAGCGCCGGATCAAGAAACTGGGCGGCGGCGGCCAGACCCTGCAGGGCGCGGTCGGCAAACTGACCGCGGCGGCGAAGGGTCCCCTGCACGCGATCCGCGGCAGCGGCGAGCAGGAGAAAATGCTGAAGAACGCCAAGACCGAGTACTTCAACGAGCACGAGGAGATCGCCACCTACCTCGCGATCGAGACGCTCGCCGAGAAAGTCCAGGACTCTGAGACGGCAAAACTGGCGCGGGGGATCCGGCGCGAGGAGGAAAAAATGGCCAACTTCCTCCAGGGCCAGATCAAATCGCTGACCGGCGCGGTCGCGCGGGAGGACATCCCCGCGGCCCAGCGTCGCGGTTCCAGCCCAGCGCGGAAACCGAAAAAAGCGCGGGCGAAAAAAGCGGCGGCCAAACGTCCCGCGGCGAAAGCGAAACCGGCGGCAAAACGCTCCTCCGGGTCGAACAAAGCCGGCGCCCCGCAAAAGCGGCTCCGGCAGAAAGCCGCCGCGAAACGCTAGGCGGAGCGGCTGAGCGCAAGCTCCTGGGGCGCCTCGATCTCTGAGGCGCCCTGGGGGCGGATCGCGAGCACGACGAGGTCGTCGCGGAGCGTCCCCGCGCTGCGCCCGACCGCGTCGGCGCGCAGCCGCTCGGTCACCTCGTCGAGCTCCAGCCCGCAGAGGGACTGCGTCATCTCGGCGAAGCTGTCGGGCCCTTGGTGGGAGCCGGAGGGGCCGGCCTCGAGCCAGCCGTCGGTGCAGAGGGCGAGGGTGTCGGGGGCGCTGAGGCGGCATTCGTGGCGTTCGACGTTGGCCTCGCGCCAGGCGCCGAGCACCGAGCCGCCGCCCAGCAGCCGCGGCCCGTCGGGCCCGGCCAGGACCGCCGGCGGATGCCCCGCCGAGGCGAGCGTCAGGTGCCAGCCGTCCTCTTCGCGGCGCAGGCAGGCGAGCATCCCGGTTGCGAAGTCGTTGAGGCTTTCGCCGGTCAGCAGCAGCTCGTTGACGCGGCGCAGGACCTCGTCGGGCTCGCCGATCTCGCGGGTCAGGCCCCGAACCGAGTGGCGGACCGCGACCGAGACCCCGGCAGCGGTGCTGCCCTTGCCGGCGACGTCGCCGACGAGGATCCAGCAGCCGTGCTCGCTCGGGATCACGTCGTAGAGGTCGCCGCCGACCTCGATCCCCTCGCCGGCCGCCTCGAAGACGACCGAGATCCCGAGCCCGGGCACCTCGGCCGGGCGCGGCGGCCGCAGGCCGCGCTGGAGGTTTTTGGCAACCCGGTCGCGCTCCTGGTAGAGGCGGGCGTTGTCGAGCGCCAGCGCCGCCCGTTCCCCCAGCTCGGAGAGGAACTCGAGGTCGCCCTGGTCGTAGCGCAGGTCCCCATGGGCGTGCAGAAACGACAGCGCCCCCAGGGTGCGCCCGCGGGCGGTGAGCGGGACCACCGCCGCCGAGTTGTAGCCGGCGTCGTTCATCAGCTGCAGGTGGTCGGCGTTCTGGGAGACCTTGTCGACGACCTCGGGCGCCTTCAGGTCGCGCCAGACCATCGGCTGGTTCAGCCGCAGGACCTGCGCCACCGGGTGCTCGCCGGCAGGGTCGAGCGGCTGCTCGCGCCGGATCCGTTCCAGCCGCGCCGCCATCTCTGGGTTGGCGGCGGCGACGACGCTGTCGCCGTACCAGCCGTCCGGCCGGCGGAAGTCGATCAGGCAGAGCTCGGCCAGCTCCGGCACCGCGGTTGAGACGATCGTCCGCGCCGTCTCGACCGGGTCGAGCGAGCTGTCGAGGAGGCGGCTGGCGGCGACGAGGAACTCCTGGGCGCGCCGGCGCCGCACCTCGGCGGTGATGTCGCGGGCGACCACCGAGGCCCCGATCAGCCCCCGCAGCGGGCTGCGGATCGGCGAGACGGTGAGCGAGACGGCGATCCGCGCGCCGTCGGCCCGGATCCGTTCGGTCTCGTAGGTCTCGAGCCGTTCGCCGCGCTTGATCCGGTCGAGGATCACCATCTCCTCGTTTTTGTGGTCCGGCGGGACGATGAAGGAGACGTGGCGGCCGATCGCTTCCTCGGCGCTGTAGCCATAGAGCTGGACCGCGGCCGGGTTCCAGGTGGTGACGATCCCCTCCAGGTCATTGCTGAGGACCGCGTCGTGGGTCCCGCGCACGACCTCCGCCAAGTGCTGGCGGAAGCGCTCGGCCTCGGCGCTCCTCGCCTCCGCCCGGCGCCTGGCGATGAAGGCGCCGAGCTGATCGGCGAAGCCGGCCAGCAGCTCCATCAGCTCCTCGGACTGGGGGTTGAAGGCGGTGGTGTGGAACTCGGCCACCGCGAGGACGTTCTCCGGCGAGCCGGTGGGGACGGGGATCGCCAGGGCCGCCTCCAGCCCCAGCTCGGCCGAGGTTTCGAAGCGGGGCGTCGGCGTCGGGTAGGCCTTGTAGTCGGGAGCGAGGGCGATCTGGCCGCTGCCCCAGGCGTCGCCGGGCAGACCTGTGCCGCGCATGAACTGGATCTCGCGGCTGCGTCGCCAGAGCGGCCGCGCGTCGAGCTCCGGCGTGCTCCAGCCCGAGACCAGCCGCAGCGGCTCCTCCTCGCCGGTCACTTCCCACATCGCCCCCGCCTCCCAGCGCAGGAGGTTGGCGACGATTTCGAGGAAACGCGGCGCCACCTGGTCGAGGGAGTCGCCTTCGATCAGGCGTGCTGCGAGCTCACGTTGACTCCTCAGATAGCGCCACAGCTCCAGTTCGTGGGGCTCCGACATCGGCGTCACTCTTGCACGCGAGCGCAACAGCAGCTCGCCACCAGCTTTCCGCGCCGGGGTGACAGATGGCGCACATCGTCGTTTCTCCCCATTGGCCAAGGGTAGTCAACCACCCGACGGGTTTCGACGAATGGGATAGAGACGGGAGACGCAAGATGTTTCGGTGTGACAAGTGTGGGAGCGGATACTCGGCACAGGCGGCGTCCTCCTGGACTTCCTGCCCGCGCTGCCTGGCGAAGGAGCGGATCCAGGTCCCCCTCGCCTTCGAGCTCGGATGGCAGCGCCAGCGCAGCCAGGCGGAGCCGGCCGCCACGCCATCGGCCACCCCTGCCTCTCAGCCCGCAGCGCGTTAAGGCCGGGCACACGGGGGTACTCGTCAGGTGAACGCAACCACCTGACGAGAACGAGGAGGGGTCGCGATGTCAGACCGCCTGCAGGGAAAGAAGATCGCCTTCCTGACCGCCAACGAGGGCGTCGAGCAAGTGGAGCTGGTCGAGCCGCTGGAAGCGGTGCGGGAGGCCGGCGCAGAAGCCGAGCTGCTGGCGCCCGAAGCCGGCGAGATCCAGGCCTTCAACCACCTCGACAAGGGGGACACCTTCCCGGTTGACCGCGCCGTCGGCGACGCCGACACCGGCGAGTACGACGGGCTCGTCCTCCCCGGCGGGGTCGCCAACCCCGACCAGCTGCGGACGAAACCGGAGGCGCTGGAGTTCGTGCGCGGGTTCTTCGCGGCGGGCAAGCCGGTCGGCGTAATCTGCCACGGGCCCTGGACGCTGATCGACGCCGGAGTCGCCGAGGGCCGCACTCTCACCTCTTGGCCGAGCCTGCAGACCGACCTGCGCAACGCCGGCGCCGAGTGGGTCGACGAGGAGGTCCACGTCGACGAGGGGCTCGTCTCCAGCCGCAAACCGGACGACCTCGAGGCCTTCAAGGCGAAGATCGTCGAGGAGTTCGCCGAGGGCGTCCACGAGGGCCAGCGCCAGAAAGCGAGCATGAGCTGATGCCACCGCGCGGAGTCAAGAAAGGCAGCAAACGGGACCGCCAGTACAAACACATCAAGAAGAGCGAGAAGGAAGAAGGTCGCTCGGAGAAGCGGGCGGAGGAAATCGCCGCCCGCACCGTCAACAAGCAGAAGGCGAAGTCCGGCGAGACGAAGAGCTAGTTCCGGCGCAGGGCCGAGCGCGAGGTGACGGCGAAGAAGTCCTCGCGGCTGCCGCGGCGGGGCTCGCTGTAGACGAGCTCCAAGCAGCCGCACTGGATCAGGGTCTTGGCGTGGTAGGTGATCACGCCGAGGCTCGCGTCCAGCTCGCGGGAGAGTTCGATAGGGCTGGCGATCCTGCCTTGGAGGCGTTCGAGGATTTCCACCCGCAGGGGGTGTGACAGCGCCTTGATCAGTTCCTGATCGACTCGATCCCGCCTCCGTGCCACCGGCAGAACTTCGCCGATCAGAGGGCTGCGGCCAACCTCAGCTCTTGGAGGATTCCGCAAACAGCGGCTCGAAATCGAGCTCCGCTATCGATTCGACCACCTGCGAGGCGCCCGCATCGCGTAACTCCGCCTCTGAGAAGCCGCCCGTGAGGACCGCCATCGTGGGGACCCCGGCGGCCTTCGCCGCCTTCACGTCCCAGACCGAGTCGCCGACCATCACCGCCGGATTCTCGCCGCCCGCCTTCCCCAGGGCGGCGAGGACCAGGTCGGGCTCGGGCTTGGTGTTCTCGACGTCGGCGGAGGTGGTCCAGTCGTCGACGAGCTCGCGCGCCTCCAGCAGGTCGAGGTAGTGGTCGACCTCCTCCTGCTTGGCCGAGCTGGCGAGGATGACGCTGGCGCCGGCGTCGCGCAGCCGCTCGATCAGCTCCCGCGCCCCCTCCATCGGCTCGACTTCGCCGATCAGCTCGCCGTAGGCCTCCGTCTCCGCTTCGCGGATCGCATCACCCTGCTCGGCCGCGGCCTTCTCGCCGATCAGCGCGTCGAGGATCTGGTCGCCGCCCATGCCGATGTGGCGGTGGACCTTCCACATCTGGACCGGGTGGCCGTGGGCGTTCAGCGCCCGGTGCCAGGCCAGTGCGTGGTGGTAGTTGGTGTCGACGAGGGTCCCGTCGACGTCGAGGATCGCGTTCAGCGGCATGGATGCGGGGTACCCGGCTGGCGATGAAACATGTACGGATCGGCTGCTCGGGCTGGGTCTACGACTCCTGGCGCCAGGGCATCTACAAGGGGGTGTCGCCGGCGCGCTGGCTCGAACGTTACGCCGAGGTCTTCGACACGGTCGAGGTAAACAACACCTTCTACCGGCTGGTCAAGCGCGAGGTGGTGGAGGGGTGGGTCGAGCGCACGCCGCCCGGCTTCCTCTTCGCGGTCAAGGGCAGCCGCTACCTCACCCACATGAAGCGGCTGCGCGGGATCGAGCAGGGGCTGGACCGTTTCTGGGAGCCGCTGGAGCCGCTGCGCGAGAGCGGCAAGCTCGGCCCGGTGCTGTGGCAGCTGCCAGGCAACTTCCACCGCGACGACGCCTTGCTCGCCTCCGCGCTGGAGATGCTGCCGCCGGCGCGCCATTGCTTCGAGTTCCGCCACGAGAGCTGGTTCGTGCCGGCGGTGCGGCGGCTGCTGGAGGAGCACGGCGCCTCGCTGGTGATCCCCCACGACGGCCGGCGGGAGCTACCGGAGGCGCGGCCGGCGGGGGAGGTCGCCTACCTGCGGCTCCACCACGGCGCCCGCGAGCGCAACGGCAACTACTCGGAGGCCGAGCTCGACCGCTGGCGCCGCCGGATCGCCGCCTGGCGCGCTCGCCGCGAGGTCTTCGCCTACCTCAACAACGACTGGGAGGAATTCGCGCCGCCGAACGCGATCTCTCTGCGGCGTGGCCTCTCCGTCCCGCAACCGGTGTAGGCCGGCGGGTCCGCCGGGTAGGGGAATCTCCATGTCATCGATGAAGAAGACCCTCGCCAAGAAGACGGCCAAGTACGCCGCCAAGCACACCGCTCACGGCACCGCCTCGAAGTTGAAGCGGGACCCGATGCGGACCGCGACCCTGCTCGGCCTCGGCGGCGTCGTCGGCGCCGCCGCCGGCTGGATGGCCGGCCGCACCGCATCCATCAGCACCGGCTCCTAGAGCCGGTGCTGATCGGTATCGGCATCCCTCAGGAAGAGAGGCGCGAGCGCAGGAGGTCCTTGCCCTGCTCGGCGCCCTTGCGGCTCGTCTCCTGCGCGCGACGGAAGAAGTCGGCGAGGTCGGAGTCGCCGTCGCGCTCCGCGTCTTCGATGTAGGTCTCGAGCCGGAGCACATTGCTGAGGCACTGCTCGACGAACCAGATGACGTTGTAGTCCTTGTCCTTGGTGCCGGTGACTTGGCCAGCCTCTTGCGTCCCCATTCTCAACTCCTTACGGTCGTTTTCCCGTTCACCAACGGAGTACCCCGGGGGAGGTGGGGAAAACGAAGACGCGGAGTTTCGTGCCTGGGTGGCAGGGGTACCGGCCCAGCATGTACGTGATCCCGATTGTCCTGATCATCCTGCTGGCGCTGATCGCAGTTGCCTGGTCGCCGATCTTCGCGCTGGTCTTCTTCGTAATCGGATTCGTCGCCTTCCTCGCCTACGCGGGAGTTAGCCGGCGCTCCGACGAAAAACTGGCCCCGCCCGAGCAGCCCGGCCGCCAGCCTCAGCACGAGGCCCAGGGCGAGACCGGCATGTGGGGAGAGAGGAAGCCTTCGTGAGCGAGACCGAGAAAGACCCGATCGCCGAGGAAGAGGCCGACGCCGCGGCCGCGGAAGCGGCCCGGATCGGCGGCCCCGTCCCCGACGATCCTGTCGACGATCCGGCCGAACGGCCGCTGGTCGAGGCGGGAGAGGGAGAGGCCGAGGGGTTCGAGCTGGCAGAGGCCGAGCTGATCGACAACGCCGAGCACGGCGACGAAAAACGGTTCCCGAACCGCGACGCGCCACCCCCTGAGGAGCTCACGGACACCGCCTTCGGGGAAGCCGACGAAGAGATCCCGCAGGACGCCGACGAGGCGATCCGCCGCAACGAGTAGGAGGCCAGGCATGCCCCGCCGAGTGATCGCGATCGTCACCGACGACCTTCACGGCTCCGAGCCGCTGGAGCAGCTGCAGGCAAACGCCAACGGCGCCGGAGTGGAGGTTCGGATAGTCGTCCCCGCGGTTGAGGCGAGCCCGCTCCGCCACACCCTTGGCGACATCGAGGGCCCGCGGGAGCGCGCCGAGGACCGCCTAGAGCGGAACCTGAAGGCGCTCCGCGACGGCGGCCTCGAGGTCGACGGCGAGGTCGGCGACCCCGACCCGGTGCAGGCGGCCCAGGACGCGCTGCTGAAAGCGCCGGCCGACGAAGTCCTGATCTTCTCCCACGCCGAGGGGCAGGCCGAGTGGTACGAGAAGGGCCTCTACGAGCGGGCTCAGGAATCGATCGAGCCGCCGCTGCGGCTGGTGGTCCTCGAGCACGCGGAGAACGAGCCCGACCACGTCGTCGACGTCGAGTCCTCTGGCCGCGGCACCGTCAACCCGATCGCCGACCAGGAAGTCGCCGGCGGCGCCTACATCCCGGGGATGACCCGCTCGGACCTGGCGGGGATGATCGCCGGCGTCCTCGGCACGATCGTCGTCGCGATCCTCGCCGCGGCGATCGCCTCCGGCGCCGGCCACGAGTCCGGCTGGGAAGCGGTGGCAATCCTGATCGCGATCGGCGTCGCCCTCGCCAACCTGGCCCACGTCGTCGGCCTCGGCATCTTCGAGAGCATCCGCTACCGGGGCGGGTTCGCCAGGTTCTTCCGCCGCATCGCCCTGACGATCACCCCGCTGGCGATCATCGTCAACTTGGCGATCCTCGTCTTCGCCGACTGAGCCTCACTCCTCGCGGCGGGTTTCCGCCGTCGCCGGTTCGGAGCGGCGCAGCGCTTCCAGCACCTCCTCGGCCAGCTGCGAGCCGTCCTCGGGCCGCAGCGGCGTCGCGCTGACGCGGAAGACGACCGCATCGCCGTCGAGCTCCTCCAGCGAGACGCTCGGCTTGTAGCGGGTCGGGACCGTAATCGCCTGTAGCAGCCGCTGCTCGATCTCGTGTGGGCTGGCCTGGACCGGGAAGCGGACGCGGACGTCGACCTTGTCGGGCTCGCGCAGCGGCACGACGACGAGGCTGAGGAGGACGTTGTTCGGCACCAGCAGCCGGTCGGCCCCCTGGCTGAGGGTGGTGTAGAAGAGGCCGAGCGAGGTGACCGTGCCCTCGAGCGAGCCAGCGAGGGCGCCGCCTACCAGCCGCACCCGTTCGCCGACCCGGAAGGGCCGCGTGCTCTGCAGGACGATGCCGGCGAAGATCCCGCCCAGCGCCTGCTGCGCTGCCAGCCCGAGCAGGACCGCGGTGAAGGCGCCGCCGACGGCGAGGGTGCTGGCGTTGACGCCGGCGATCCGCAAGGCGAGGATCACCACCGCCGTCATCGCCAGCAGGCGGACGACGAAGCCGGTGGTGCCGGCGGTGGCCGGGTCGAGCCGGCGGTAGAGGCGGGGCGAGAGCCCCCGCACCAGCCAGTGCACGGCGGCCGAGCCGACGACGATGAGGACGATCACGGTCCCGAGCCGGATCCACTGCCCGTATCCCGGGGCGATCTGGTGCCGATGGCTGTAGACGAAGAGGGTGCCCGCGATCACCAGCAGCGCCAGCAGCAGGCCGCCGAGCTGGCGTTTGGAGAACCGCGGCGCCAGCTCATCGCCGAGGCCGAGCGAGTGCCAGGCGTGACTGCGGGTCTCGAACAGCTCGCGGGGGAGCCGGGGCCGGCGCGGGGGAGGGGACATCGAGAAGCGGCTACCCCGGGGTGAGGGCGCCTACTCCCTCCTCGGGCCGCGGCTCAAGCCGAGAGGGCCGCGAGCGCGTCGTCGCGGGTGAGGTGGACCGGGATCGAGAGCTCGAGGCCGGTGATCTCCAGCACGCGGCGCACCTGGTCGTTCTGGCTGCAGATGACCAGGGATCGCCCGTCTCCGTCGCCGTCGAGCCGCTGCCAGGCGCGAACGATGAGGGCGATGCCGGTGGAGTCGATGAACTCACAGCTGGAGAGGTCGATCAGGACCGAGCCGCCGTCGCCGGCGATCACCTCGTCGAGCGGGCCCTCGAGTTCGGGAGCGGTGCTGAGGTCGAGCTCTCCGCGTACCGAGACCGTCCGGACACCGTGCTCGAGATCTCCCACTTTCACCTCGAACGGAGCTGGGTTCACGGGACGATGCTACCGCAGGCTGCCAACATCGCTGCGCGGCGGTTTGCTGCCCGGTGGCAGGGGTAAGCAGGCTTTGTAGAGAGGCGGCGGTTATGCTCGCGCCTCTGGATGACGAGCCTCGGCGTCCCTGGGGGCAGGCTGGAACTTTGAATACCTCAACCAACGATCGAACGGGGCTCCAAATGTCCCTCCCCGCCCGGGCGGAGAACGTGGCTGTGGTCCGCCACGCGCTGGCCGGCCTGGCGGAACGGCTGGGGATGGACGAGGCCTCGCTCGCGGACCTGAAGACGGTCGTCACCGAGGCCTGCATGAACGTCGTCGTGCACGCCTATGCCGGCAGCGAGCCGGGTCCGCTTGAGGTTGAGGCAGAGAGCGACCTCGACGGCCTCACGGTGGTGATCCGCGACCACGGCACCGGGATCAGGCCGCGGCCCGACGTCGAGCGTCCGAGCCTGCGTATTGGGCTGACCCTGATCGCCGCCCTTTCCAGCAGCTTCGAGATCAAGGGCGGGGCTGAAAAAGGCACCGAGATCCGCATGCACCTGCCGCTGCAGGCGCGCGAGAACGGCGCCGTCACCGGCTCCACCTTTGCCGTCACCGCCGACGAGGAGACCCGGATCCGGGTCGGGCCGCCGGAGATCGTCGGCCCGGTCCTCAGCCGCGCCCTCTCCGCCCTCGCCGCGCGCCAGGACATCAGCGTTGACCGGCTCTCGGACACGATGCTGCTCAGCGACGCGATCTCGGCCCGCGCCCCGCAGGGCTTCACCGACGGCCACGTCTCGCTCAGCATCGCCGAGCTGCCGAAGGGGATCGAGCTCAAGGTCGGGCCGATGACCCACGGCGGCGCCGAGCGCCTCCGCGCCAGCTTCGAGCTTCCCGAGGTCGGCGGCTCGCTGGAGAAGCTGACCGACGAGCTACGGGTCGAGGACGGCGACGAAGGCGAGTACCTCGTCGTCGCCATCTCCTCCTTCTCGAAGAACTAGAAGCCGGCTCTACTCGGCGTCCGCGGCGGCGCTGCTCTGCTCTGCGACCTCGGCGCGTATCCGCTCCAGGGTGCGGCGCAGGATCCGGGAGACGTGCATCTGCGAGTGGCCGATCCGCTCGGCGATCTGCGACTGCGTCAGGTCCTCGACGAAGCGCAGCTGCAGGACGAGGCGCTCGCGCTCGTCGAGGTGGGGGAGGGCGCCCTCGAGCGCGAGTTTGTCCTCGACCAGCTCATAGCCTGCGTCCTCGTCGCCGACCCACTCGGAGGCCGGCGATTCCTCGGCATCCTCGCCGCCGACCGGCCGGTCGAGCGAGAGCGGGCGGCGGTTGTGGTTCGCCTCCAGCACCTCGAGCACGTCGGTCGGGTCGACCTCGAGCCGCTCGGCGATCTCGCCGACCGACGGCGAGCGCTGCAGCTGGACGGTCAGCTCCGAGATCGCTTTCTCCACTTCGGCCATGCGGTCGTGGAGGCCGCGGGGGACGCGGACGGTCCAGACGCGGTCGCGGAAGTGGCGCTTCAGCTCACCGAGGATCGTCGGCGATGCGAAGGCGGTGAAGGGGGCGCCGCGGTCGGGGTCGAAGCGGTCGATCGCGTTGACGAGGCCGAGGCTGGCTACCTGCAGGAGGTCGTCGAAGGACTCGCTCGCCCCGCGGTAGCGCAGGGCGAGATTTTTCGCGAAGGGCAGGTAGCGGCGAACGAGCTCCTCCCGGATCGCCGGGTCGCGGTCTTTGACGAAGCGCGCCCAGAGCACGCGCTCGTTCGCCAGGCCCTCACCGGGGCCCGGGCTCGACTGGTTGGAGCTTTTAGGCGTCTCTTCGCTGTTCACAGCATCGGTCGTTTAGACGGCGTTACCTATCCAACGTCGCTGCCCTGAGAGCGTCAGTCCGAAGCTGTGCAGCGCGACGGCAGGGAACGGCCGTCGCGGCAACGATAGCGGGAGGGGGAGATGGCCGACGGCGGCGCCGCTCGGATGGCGAGCGGCGCCGGGTCGGCGTTTAAGCGGGCTTAGGAGCCGGTGGGCTCGGAGTCCCCGTTCGGGGACTTGAAGTGGAGCATGAGGACCTTCGAGTGGATGCCCTCTTCCTCGCTCTCGCCGAGCCGTTCGGTGGCTTCGGCCTGGATCTCGATCAGCCGTTTCAGCGTCTCCGCCAGCACCTCAGCGGCGTCCTCCCAGCCCTTGCGGTCGACGACCATCGGCGTCCGGCTCAGGTGCCGGTCCTCGAGCTCGTCGAAGGTGTTCTGGTCGAGCGCCTCCTCGACGTCGTCAAAGGCGGTCTTGAGTACCGCGCCTGACAGCCCTGGTCGAAGGATTTTCGGCAGCCGCGACCATTCGCTGTCGGTGAGGAACTGGCGACGGGTCGCGCGGTAGAAGTGCTCGGTGGCGCCCCGCCGCTGCTTCGTGTCAACGAGCTCGATGCAGTCGTATTTCTCGAGCACGCGGACGTGGTAGGCGACGAGGTTGAGGCTCTGATCAAGCTGCTGGGCGAGCATGTTGGGGCTCGCCGTCTTTTCATTCAAGATGACGAGGATCTGCACGCGCAGAGGGTGCGCGAACGCTTTAGCGACTACCTGTTCTACGCCCTCTTTCTTGCTTTTGTCTTTGGTCTTCGGCATGGCCTTTTCTCGGGTTGTTTCCAGGGGGATATGGCCGATACAAAGACTTTACAGCTTGTCAATCAGTTTTTTTACAACGCTCTCGCATTCTCCGATTATTGATGAGTTTTACTGTCCCAACCTTGATTGCTGGAATTAATTAGAGTAAACATCAATCAGTCAAATCTGACTGAAGCCGCGGGGAGCGGCACGGCAATCGAGGGAGAGGGGAGGTGGAATCGTGAAGATCGGAATGGATACGCGCGTAGTCCCCGTAGAGGGGATCACCAAGGGGTACTAGGGCGGGAAGCTTCGGGGGCGGCGGATCGCACCGCGATTCGCCGCCCTCTGCCTTCGGTCACCGGTCCAGCAGCTCGCTGCACCGCAGGGCCGCGCGGGTGGGGACAACAAATTCCCCGCCGCCGTGCAGGAGGCCAGCCGCGGTCAGTTCCCGCACTGCCCTTGCAACCGCGTCGCGCTCGGCGAAGCCGGCTCGATCGCTTCCCATCTCCCGCTTCAGCTCCGCCAGAGTCAGCGAGGTCGGGTGCAGGTCCAGCAGCTGCCGCAGCACCGCGGACTCCAGGCCCTCGTCTTCGGCCCAAGTGGTCTGGCTCACATCGGATTCGTTCATTTGCGCCTCCCTGGCGTCAACTTGGAGCGCCGTCGGTTTTCTCTCCGGTCCCGCTCCGATCGCTTTCCCCTGGGCCGAGGACCTGCAGCGCCCATGGCGCCTCCACGGTGCTGCGGTAGAAGTGCTGCACCGAGCCCCTTGCAGGCCTCGTCCCGACGAGAGTTATTGCACGGCACTCGGCCAGAACCCGGACGTGGTAGCTGACGTTGCTCAGCGGCTGCCGCAGCCGGTCCGAGAGCCCGCGGGGGCTGAGCTCGCCGCCGTCCGCCATCTCGCGCAGGATGCGGCGGCGCAGCGGGTGGCGCAGGGCGCGCAGCAGGTTCGTCTCCTCGGTGCGATCGCTGGGTGCCATGGACGGCCCCAGTCTAGGAGAAACCGAAATCTCTTGTCTGTAGGTCTTTCGTCTACGGGGCGCCGGCGTCCTCGCGGACCCCGCCCATCTCGGTGAAGACGGCGGTGACGCCGCCGTCGCCCCGCTTCTCGTCGGCGATCACGTGGGAGACGGCGTTGATCAACGCCAGGTGGGTGAAGGCCTGGGGGAAGTTGCCCAGGTGGCGACCGGATTCGGCGTCGAGCTCCTCGGCGAAGAGATCGAGCCAGCCGGCCGCCTCGAGCAGCCGTTCGCAGAGTTCGCGGGCGCGGTGGGGCTCGCCGATCTCCGAGAGCGCGGAGACGAGCCAGAAGGAGCAGATCAGGAAGGTGCCCTCGCGGCCCTGGAGGCCGTCGTCGGTCTCCTCGACCTTGTAGCGGCAGACGAGCCCGTGCTCGGTCAAGTCGGCGGAGATCGCGTTGACGGTGGCGCGCACCCGCGGGTCGTCCGGGGGCAGGAAGCGGAAGAGCGGGATCAGCAGCAGCGAAGCGTCGAGGGCGTCGGTCTCGTAGTGCTGGCGGAAGACGCCGTCGCGCACCCCGCGCTCGAGGATCTCGGCCTTGAACTCGTCGGCCTTCGCCCGCCACTGGGCGGCCAGCTCCTCGAAGCCGCTGATCCGGGCGAGGCGGGCACCGCGGTCGACGGCGACCCAGATCATCAGCTTCGACGACACGTAGTGGCGGGGCTCGCCACGGGACTCCCAGATCCCCTGGTCGGGATGGGGCCAGGCTTCGATGGCCGCTTCCACCTGGTAGCGGATCAGCTCCCGCGTGGCCTGCGTCCCACGTCCCCGCAGCGCCTTTTCGTGGACGTAGATCGAGTCCAGCAGGGAGCCCCAGACGTCGTTCTGGCGCTGGTCATAGGCGCCGTTGCCGATCCGCACAGGCTTGGCGCCGCCGTAGCCCTCGAGATGGTCGAGGGTTGACTCGGTGAGGTCGCGCTCATGGCCGATCCCGTACATGATCTGCAGGTCCGGGCGGTCGCGGCAGACGTCGACGATGAAGCGCATGAAGTCACGCGCCTCGTGGTCGAAGCCGAGCGTGTGCAGAGCCCAAAGGCTGAAGGTGGAGTCGCGGATCCAGCTGAAGCGGTAGTCCCAGTTGCGTTCCCCGCCGGGGGTCTCCGGCAGCGAGGTGGTGGGGGCGGCGACGATCGCTCCGGTAGGGGTGTAGGTGAGGCCCTTGAGGACGAGGGCGGAGCGCTGCAGGTGGATCCGCCAGGGGTGGTCGGGGAACTTGCCGTCGCGCAGCCATTCGCGCCAGAACTCTTCGGTCGAGTCGATCCGCTCCAGAGCCTCGGGGGCGCTGCGGGGGCCGCCGAGGTCGCCGTCGCTCCAGGTCAGGGCGCAGAACGCGGTCTGGTCTTCGCGCAGGGTGACGTGGCCGCGGGCCGTCCCCTCCTCGATCTGCAGGTGCATGTCGCTGGTCAGCATCAGCTCGGTCCCGCCGGCGCCGACCGCGTTCGCTTCGCCGAGCTCGCCGCCGCTCCATCTCGCCGCCTCGACCCCGTAGCCGAAGCGCGGCACGCACTCCATCTCCATCTCGACCTCGCCGTCGATGCAGGTCATCGTCCGCAGCAGCGAGCAATCGTTTTCGTGGGCCGTCTCCGGGCGCCCCCGCTGGCTCCCCTCGTCGCCGTCGGCGGGGGCCCAGTCGGCGATCGTCAGCGCGTCCTTGACCACGACCCAGCCCATGTCGGTGACCCAGGTGGTCTCGATCACCAGGGTGCCCGGCGCGTA
>Ga0157378_10001376_pt1 | contig 21828 bp, 18 predicted proteins | sample M65metaG_FD_115309 | JGI IMG/M metagenome (GOLD analysis project Ga0157378, IMG submission 115309) | Miscanthus rhizosphere microbial communities from Kellogg Biological Station, Michigan, USA - M6-5 metaG | ecosystem: Host-associated > Plants > Roots > Rhizosphere > Soil | place: USA: Michigan...
ACCACTTCGGCGCCAAGCGGCGCAATGAAGCGCGCATCCGACGTGCCACCGCCGGTGTCGGCGCGCGGCACGATTCCACAAATATCCTTGCTCGCCCGTTCCACTGCGGCGCGCAGCCTGCCGGAGCGGGTCAGGAACGGCTCGCCGGAAAGATCCCACTGCACGGAAAAGTCCAGATCGTGCCGGCGCAGGATCGCCTCGGTGCGTTCGCGCAGGTCCAGCGCCGTGCTCGCGGTGCAGTAGCGGAAGTTGAACTTCACCTCGAGCGCACCGGGCACGACGTTGAGCGCGCCGGTGCCGGCGTGGATGTTGGACATCTGGAACGACGTCGGTGGGAACTCCGCGTTGCCGTCGTCCCAGCGCGTCGCGGCGAGTTCGGCCAGCGCCGCCGCCGCCAGATGGATCGGGTTGCGCACCTTGTCCGGGTAGGCGACGTGGCCCTGCACGCCTCGCACCGTCAGCGCGCCGGACAGCGACCCGCGCCGGCCCACGCGGACCAGGTCGCCGAGGCGCTCGATCGAGGACGGCTCGCCGACCACGCAGTAGTCGATGGCCTGGCCGCGGCGGCGGAACTCCTCGACCACGCGGCGCACGCCATCGTGGTTGAGCGGGCCTTCCTCGTCGCTGGTCAGCAGCAGTGCCAGCGTACCGGCGTGGCGCGGATGGGCGGTGGCATAGGCCTCCAGCGCGAGCGTCATCGCCGCCACGCCGGATTTCATGTCCGCGGCGCCTCGGCCATATAGACGTCCATTGCGTATGGACGGCTGAAACGGCGGACTGGCCCAATCGCCCTCCGGCCCGCTCGGCACTACGTCGGTATGCCCGACGAACGCGAACACCGGCGCGCCGCTGCCATGCGTGGCCCACAGGTTGTCGACCGCGCCGAAGCGCAACCGCTCGATCGCGAAGCCGGCCCGCGCCAGGCGGTCGGCGAGCACGTCCTGACACCCGGCATCATCCGGCGTGACCGACGCGCGCCGGATCAGCTCGCTGGTGAGCTCGACTATCGCGCTGACGGAAGCTGTCCGCGTCACGGCGCGCTCACTTGCCGAACATCGCGGCGAACCTTTTTTCGGTGAAGCCGAAGCTCACTTCATCGTCACGTACGACCACCGGACGCTTCACCAGCGCCGGATATTCCTTGATCAGCAGCAGCCACTCCGGATCCGAACCCGGCGTCTTGCGCGCCGGCGGCAGGTTGCGCCAGGTCATGCCGGTGCGGTTGACCAGCGACTCCCAGCCACCGGCCGCCTTCGCCCATTGCTTGAGCGTGACCGGATCGACGCGCTGCTCGCGATAGTCGCTGAAGGTGTGCGCGATCTTATGTTTGTCGAGCCACTTGCGCGCCTTGTCGCAGGTGCTGCATTTTTCGAGGCCGTAGAGTTTGAGCATTCATTTCCTCGGCGATGTTGACCAATCCGTTCGCGCTGAGCGTAGCTTGCGCAGCAAGCGAAGTCGAAGCGCCGCCGCGAGACCCTTCGACTTCGGCCCTGGCGGGCCTACGCTCAGGGCGAACGGGTACTCGAGGTGCGTCGGCTGCAGCGCTCGATGCGGCTACTCCCGCAGCAACTCGTTCACGCTGGTTTTCGCGCGCGTCTTTTCGTCCACCTGCTTTACGATCACCGCCGCGTACAGACTGTGGCTGCCGTCTTTCGCCGGCAGGCTGCCCGACACGACCACGCTGCCCGCCGGCACGCGGCCGTAGTGGATCTGGCCCGTGGCGCGGTCGTAGATGCGCGTGGACTGGCCGAGAAAGACGCCCATGCCGATCACGCTGCCGCGCTCGACCACCACGCCTTCGACGACTTCGGAGCGCGCGCCGACGAAGCAGTCGTCCTCGATGATGGTCGGCCCCGCCTGCAGCGGTTCGAGCACGCCGCCGATGCCGGCGCCGCCGGACAAATGTACATTTTTACCAATTTGCGCACAGGAGCCGACCGTGGCCCAGGTGTCGACCATGGTGCCGGCGCCGACGAAAGCGCCGATGTTGATGAAGCTCGGCATCAGCACCGCGTCGCGGCCGATGTGCGCGCCGCGGCGTACGATCGCACCGGGCACTGCGCGCGCGCCGAGTTCGGCGAAGCGCGCCGCGTCGAAGCCTTCGAAGCGCAGCGGCACCTTGTCGAAATACGGCGCCGGCTGCGCCTTCATCACGCGGGTCGGGCTGGCGCGGAAGTACAGCAGCACGGCTTTCTTCAGCCACTGGTTCACCTGCCAGCCGCCGCTCACAGGCTCGGCCACGCGGCGCTCGCCGCTTTCGAGCAGGTCGAGCGAGCATTCGATCGCATTGCGCACGTCCGCATCGAATTTCCCGGCGACCAGATCGGCGCGCCGTTCCCAGGCCGCGTCGATCACCGACTCGAGCTTATCCATGCCGACGTTCCTCGGTCCGATCCAGGCGCTGCAGCAGCGCGGCGCGCAGGTTCTCGCGCGCCGCGGCATCCAGCGCGGCGTCGTTTTCGTCGCTGATCAAGAAAAAATCCTCCACGCGTTCGCCGAAAGTGGCGATGCGCGCATCATGCACGCGAATGCGGCATTCGCGGAAGAGGTGCGCGACCGCGGCGAGCAGGCCGGGGCGGTCCGCGCACACGATCGCGAGCTGGCTGCGCCCATGCACCGGCTGCGCGCTAAACTCGACGCGCGGCGCGATCGGGAAGTGGCGCAGGCTGCGCGCCGGCGCGCGCGGCGCGTGCTCGATGCGGTACGGCACGTGCGACAGCGCCTGTACCAGCGTGCGCTGCACGCGCGCCAGTTGTCCGGCATCGCGCAGCGCGCGGCCGTCGGCGTCGAGCACCAGGAAGCTGTCCAGGCTCATGCCGCTGCGTGAGGTGACGATGCGCGCATCCAGCACCGACAGGCGCAGCCGGTCGAGCACGGCAGTGATCGCCGCAAACAGCCCGTCGCGATCGGTCGCGTGCACGAACACTTCGGTGCCGCCACGTTCGCCGTACGGCTCGATCAGCACCAGCGGATCGAGCTTGTCCGCATCGGCGATACCGGCGGTCTGCCAGGCGATCTGCGCCGGCGTGAAGCGCAGGAAGCATTCGTCCGGAAAATCCGCCCAGATCCGATCGATGTCGGCAACATCGACGCCCTGCCCGCCCAGCAGCCGGCGCGCCTCGGCCTGACCGGCGCGTACGCGCTCGTCGGCGTGCGGCAGGTGTTCGGCGCCGCTGCGCAGCAGATAGCGCGTGCTGATGTACAGGTCCGACAGCAGCCGGTCCTTCCACGAGTTCCACAGCTTCGCGCTGGTGCCGGCGATGTCGGCGACGGTGAGCAGATACAGGTAATCCAGGCGCTCCCACTCCTGCACCTGCGCGGCGAAACGCTGCACGACTTCCGGGTCGCTGATGTCCTGACGCTGTGCGGTCACGCTCATCAGCAGGTGCCGGCGCACCAGCCAGCAGACCAGGTCGATGTCGCCGTCCGGCAGTTTCAGACGCGCGCAGAATTCGCGCGCGTCGATCTCGCCGAGTTCGGAATGATCGCCGCCGCGGCCCTTCGCGATGTCGTGGAACAGCGCGGCCAGCAGCAGCAGTTCCGGCTTGGGCAAGCGCGTCCACAACTCGTGCGCATGCGCGAATTCGCGGCTGGCGTCGGCGTCGGCGAAGCGCGCGACGTTGCGCAGCACGCGGATCGTGTGCTCGTCCACGGTGTAGACGTGGAACAGATCGTACTGCATGCGCCCGACCACGCGTCCGAATGCCGGCAGGTAGCGCGCCAGCACGCCGTACCGGTTCATGCGCGCGATCGCCTCGACCGCCGCCGCGCCACGCCGCAGCAGGCGCGCGAACGCGGCGTTGACTTCCGCATCGTGCGGCAGCGCGTCGCCGTGCCGGAGCAGCGCTTCGTCGATGCGGCGCACGAGATCGGCGCGCAGGCCGTGCACTTCCGGATGTTCGGTCCAGACGCGGAACAGGTCGATCAGCGCGGCCGGGCGTTCGATCAACAGTTGCGGCGGGTCACAGTCGAGGCGTCCGCCGACGCTGACGAAGTCGATGCTCAGGCGTTGCGGCGGCGGCGCGGCAGGTTCCAGCGCCTCGGCGCAGCGCGCCAGGAATTGTGCGCTCAGCCGTTCCAGCGCCATCGCCGCGCGATAGTAGCCCTGCATGAACTGCTCTACCGCCAGGTTCTGGCCGTGCTCGTCGCTGAAGCCGAACTGCGCCGCCAACGCGCGCTGGTAGTCGAACAGCAGGCGTTCCTCGGCGCGGCCGGCGGCGACGTGCAGCGCGAAACGGATGCGGGTCAGCAGCGCACGCGCGTGCTGCAGCGTCTGCGCCTCGGGCTCCGACAGCAAGTCGCGTTGTACCAATGTGGAAAAATCCGCAGCGCCGAACAGGCGCCGGCCGAGCCAGCCGATCAGGTGCACGGCGCGCAGGCCGCCCGGGCCGTCCTTGATGTTCGGCTCCAGGTTGTAGGCCGTATCGTCGAAGCGCGCATAGCGTTGCTCGCGATCGGCGCGCTTGGCGTCGAGATAGCGCAGCGGCGGCCACACGCTGGTGTCGTCGCGCAGCGCGTCGAGGTCCGCATCGAGCGCCTGCGCGCCGGCGATGCGGCGCGCATCGAGCAGGCTGGTGTAGATGGTGGCGTCCTGCATCGCGAGCGCGCGGCATTCGGCCGGCGTGCGCAGCGCGTGGCCGGGCTTGAGTCCGATGTCCCACAAACAGCTGAAGAACGATTCGAGCGCGCGCGATTCGGCCGGCGTCGGCGCGGCAGCGCACAGCACCAACAGGTCGACGTCGGAGCTCGGGAACAATTCGCCGCGGCCGAAACCGCCGACTGCATACAGAGCCAGGCGCTCGCTTTCGCCGACGCAGGCGCTCCAGGTGTGCGCGACCACGCGCTCGACGGCAGAGGCGCGCGCGTGCGTCAGTGCGTCGGCGTCGACGCCGGCGCGGAACGCATCGGCGAGCTGGCGCGCAACGTCGCCGAGCAACTGCCGCAGCGCCAGGCGTGCCTCGCTCGACACGCCGCTGCGCGGCACCGCGGGCGGCAGGCGCGGCAGGATCAGATTGGCGGTCGTCGCTTCCACCAATGCACGCTAAGGCTTGGCACGGGAAAGGTCAAAGAACCGCGCGCGATATCCGCATGGCGCGTCGCGCACTCGGGTGGGCTTCGGCCCACCGGCATTCTTGACGTCGTAACAGAAAAAGTGGGCCAAGGGCCCACCCTACGCCGCTTTCGGCCAGGGCGTCAGAATCTCGAAGCCGTCGTCGGTGACCGCGACGGTATGTTCCCACTGCGCCGACAGCGAGTGATCCTTGGTCACAACGGTCCAGCCGTCCGGCAGCAGGCGCGTGTGCGCCTTGCCGGCGTTGACCATCGGCTCGACCGTGAACGTCATGCCCTTCTCGAGCTTCATGCCGACGCCGCGGTGGCCGTAGTGCAGCACTTGCGGATCCTCGTGGTACACGGTGCCGATGCCGTGACCGCAGTATTCGCGCACGACCGAGAAGCGTTCGGACTCGACGTACTGCTGGATCGCGTAGCCGATGTCGCCGAGCGTGGCGCCCGGCCGCACCTGCTCGATGCCCTTCATCATCGCCTCGTAGGTGACCGCGCACAGCCGCTTGGCCAGTACCGAGGGTTCGCCGACGAAATACATGCGGCTGGTGTCGCCGTGCCAGCCGTCCTTGATTACGGTCACGTCGATGTTGACGATGTCGCCGTCCTTGAGGATCTTGCCGGGACTCGGGATGCCGTGGCAGATCACGTTGTTGACCGAGGTGCAGATCGTCTTCGGGAAGCCCTTGTAGCCGACGTTCGCCGGAATTGCCTTCTGCACGTCGACGATGTGCTCGTAGCAGATGCGGTCGAGTTCCTCGGTCGTCACGCCAGCCTTGACGTGCGGCACGATCATCTCCAGCACCTCGGCGGCAAGCCGCCCGGCGACGCGCATCTTTTCGATCTGTTCGGGGGTTTTGACGGTTACGGGCATCGGATCAGCAATGAGTTCGAGATATATGTAGTGTAACGAAGGTGTGTCTCGACGGGTGCGGATACAAGTCCGAGACGCCGTGCGCTCCGTGCCATTCGGCAAGCTCGGGACTGGCTGCGTGCGCGGCTGTCGGCGTCGAGCGATGCGTTCGCGACACGGCGCGCCTTTCGATCTGGCGTATGCGCCTGAGCCCACGGGCAACGGAACCCGTGCGCGAGCGGGCGCGTCCGCCAAGGGATGGTCGCCATTTGCGCGTAACGTCATGTGCCTGTTACAATTCCGCAGTTCCCCGTCGCGGGGAGCAAATCCGCACACGTCTCGATACCGTTGTCGGGGTGCTTCTGGCAGGCGCTACGCCGTCTGCGCATGAGGTCGCCAACGCTGGGGACGTGGAGGTTCTAACCCCGGGCTTCGCCGCGCATCGATCGCGGCATGCCCCTTTGTTTGGAGTTTGTATCATGCCTCAAGTCACCATGCGCCAGATGCTCGAAGCTGGCGTGCATTTCGGCCATCAGACCCGTTACTGGAACCCGCGCATGTCGCCGTACATCTTCGGCGCGCGCGGCAAGATCCACATCATCAATCTGGAAAAGACCCTGCCGCTGTTCACGGACGCGATGAATTTCCTGTCCGGCCTGGCGCAGAAGCGCGGCAGCGTGCTGTTCGTCGGCACCAAGCGCTCGGCGCGCGACGCGGTCAAGGAAGAAGCCGTGCGCTGCGGCATGCCGTACGTGAGCCAGCGCTGGCTCGGCGGCATGTTGACCAACTTCCGCACGGTCAAGCAGTCGATCGCGCGCCTGAAGGAAATCGAGGCGATGTCGGTCGACGGCAGCTTCGAGAAGCTGGTCAAGCACGAAGTGCTGGGCCTGCTGCGCGAGAAGGAAAAGCTGGACCGCTCGCTCGGCGGCATCAAGAACATGAATGGCCTGCCGGACGCGCTGTTCGTGATCGACATCGGTCACGAGAACATCGCCGTGCTGGAAGCCAAGAAGCTCGGCATTCCGGTTATCGCCGTGGTCGATACCAACTATGACCCGAGCCTGGTCGACTATGCCATCCCGGGCAACGACGACGCGATCCGCGCCGTGCAGCTGTACGCTCGTGCCGCCGCCGACGCGGTGCTGGAAGGCAAGGCTGCCGCTCCGCAGTTCGCCGCGGCCGCGAAGGACGAATTCGTCGAGACCGATGCTGAAGGCAATCCGGTGACGAAGGAAGCGCGCGAGCGCGACGATCGCCGCAACAAGCCGGCGCCGCGTCGTGACCGCGACGGCAAGCCGGCAGCCAAGAAGGCAGCTCCGCGCCGCGGACCGCCGCCGGCAGCGAAGAAAGCCGACGACAAGCCGGCCGCCGAATAACGCGCAGAGCTTCTCTGACGTCATTTCCGCGCAAGCGGGACTCCATCTTGATCTTCGATCGATCAAGACGAGCGAGTCGAGATGGATCCCCGCTTGCGCGGGGATGACGCCATGTGAAAGGTCGTGGCGTGATTGGCGTCACGACGCTGTCTTTCAAGCCCGCGATCATCCGAATTTTCTGGCGCGCCACGCGCGCCACCCGCACAACCGAGGTATACAAATGGAAATCACCGCAAGCATGGTCAAGGAACTGCGCGAGCGTTCCGGCGCCGGCATGATGGAGTGCAAGAAGGCGCTCACCGAGAACCAGGGCAACCTGGACACCGCGATCGAATGGCTGCGCAAGCAAGGCCTCGCCAAGGCCGACAAGAAGGCCAGCCGCGTCGCGGCCGAAGGCCGCATCGCGGTCGCGCAGGACGGTGGCAAGGCGGTGCTGGTCGAGATCAACTCCGAGACCGACTTCGTCGCCAAGGACGAGAATTTCACCACGTTTGCCGACAAGGTGGCGAAGGCCGCGCTGGCATCCGGCGCGAAGGACGTCGAGGCTCTCAAGGCGGTCAAGCTGCCGAGCGGCGAAACGGTCGAGGAAGCGCGCGCCGCCGTGGTCGCCAAGGTCGGCGAGAACGTGCAGGTGCGCCGTCTGGTGCGCATCGATTCGTCGCACACGGTTGCCGCCTACCTGCATGGTGGCCGCATCGGTGTGCTGGTCGAGGCCAAGGGCGGCAGCGCGGACTTCGCGCGCGGCGTGGCGATGCACGTGGCGGCGATGAATCCGCCGTACAACAAGGCGGCCGATGTGCCGGCGGCGTTCGTCGAGAAGGAAAAGGAAATCGAGCTGGCCAAGATGTCGGAGAAGGACAAGGCCAGGCCGCAGATCCTCGAGAAGATCATCGGCGGCAAGATCGCCAAGATCGTCAACGAGAACACCCTTTACGGCCAGCCGTATGTGCTCAACACCGACCAGAGCGTCGAAGCCGCGGCCAAGGCCGCCGGCGCCGACGTGATCGGCTTCCAGCGCATCGTCGTCGGCGAGGGCATCGAGAAAGTGGTCGAGGACTACGCCGCCGAAGTCATGAAGCAGGCGGGTCTGGCGAAGTAAGCCGGAGCACGCACCTCACGAACAAAGCCGCGAGAGATCGCGGCTTTTTTTTTGCGCATGCAAGGCGCTTGACTCGCGTACGGCAGATTGGCCAGCATCGCCCGCTCACACCGCTGGAGCCGCCGTGAATTCGATACCCAAGCGCCTCGGCACGCGCCGCTTGTTCGATCACGACAAGGGCAAAGCCGCCGAAGAAGCACTCGCCAACCTGTTGTGGCTGATCCTCGCCGGCTACCTCGACGCCGCCTACCGCATCGCGCTGGCACTGCTGTCGCCCGGCCCATGGAGTTTGTCGAAGCAGTCGAACCTGCGCTACGCGGTTTGGCAACATCGGCTCTGGCTTGGCGAACAACTGCAGCAACCTCGCGCGGCGCCGGATGGCGACCGCATGGCGCAACTGGCTGCCGACTGGTTCGCTGCACGCCGACTGCCACGCGCGCAGCCTTCGTCGCTGCTGGATTTTCTGCTCACGCCCCGATCGATCGGAAGGACGGATGCGTGGAGCGCAGCCGAACTGACTGCGATCCTCGGTTCCGTGCAGCGCGACAATTTCGGTGGCGCGTTCAACATGTTCCAGCACGACGCGGTGTTGGTGCTCGACAAACGCGCGCGCGCCGGTGAGTGGACCGAATCATTCGACCACGGGGCAGTGGCCGATGCCGTCGAGCAAGGCGCGCGCATCGCGTTTCCGAAAGATGTCGCCGTGTGCGCACTGAAGGCAGCGTGGCCGGCCGCGGCACTGGACCTGCATGGCGGCCGGCGCGACGCCGCCATTGCGCGCCTCGCGCGGCTGCTGGCCGGCGCGCCGATCGAGAACTCCTCGGAGCGGCACCACCTGGCGCTGGACTGGATGCTCGAGCCGGTCTTCGCCGACCTGCTTGCATCGCACGCGCTGGCGCCCGCGCTCGGGCTCGACGAAGACGGCGTCGCGGCATATCTGCACGCGTTTGCAAGTCGCTCGCCCGCAACGCTTACGGCAGCGGCGCCAAGGCCATGGAAAACCGTGCTGCGCGACTATGCGACACAGATCAAGGAGAACGGCACCGATGCCGATGCTTTGGTCGAACAACTGGAATGCTGCGAGCCGCTCAGCAAGCCGCTGCTGCGGCGCGCGCGGCGCGGCCAACTGCTCAATACTCCGTGCGACGCTGCCGCCATCGCCGCGCTGGAAGCGCGCCTCGGAACGACGCTTCCACCCAGCTACCGCGATTTCTTGCTGACCAGCGACGGTTTGGTCGTGGCGGACTTCATCTCGCTGTTGCCGGCGGCACACGTCGACTGGTTCGCCAATCTCGACACCAGCAACGCGATCGAGGCCTGGAACCAGGACCCCGACGAAGCCAGCGACGAGCAGTACGCTGTCTATGGCGCCGACCAGGATTGCGTCCACATGCGGGCGCGCCATCTGCGCAGCGCGTTGCAGATCAGCGCGACCTGCGATGGCGACGTGCTGTTGCTGATTCCCGAAGTCCGCTTCGGCGCGGAATGGGAAGCTTGGTTTCTCGGCAACAAGAACCCGGGTGCGTACCGTTACCGCTCATTCCGCGAGTTGATGGAGCAACGCGTGCTTTCCGGCGACAGGTAGCGATGCCGTTTATGCATCGCGCGCGGCATCCAACGCGCAGGAAGCGTCAGCGCTTGGCACGTTGCGCCACGAACGCGGCGAAGCCTTGCATCAAGCCGCGCAGCTGTTCGCCGATCTTGGCGTCGAGCAGCTTTCCATCCGCGCCGAACACGCCGCCCGCGCGCGATACCATCAGGCGCCCCTGCGTCCAATGCGTGCAGCCGAGCGTGCGCAGCACCGGCAGCCAGGCGTTCTGGCTCAGGATCGTGCCGAAGCCGCCCGGCGAGGCGCCGATCAGCGCGACCGGCTTGCCCGCGAACACGCGGTCGGCGTCGTCGGGCGGACGCGACATCCAGTCGATCGCATTCTTGAACACGCCGGGAATCGAGTTGTTGTACTCGGGCGTCACGAGCAGCAACCCGTCCGCAGCCGCGACCTGGTCCTTGAGCTGTGCAGCCGCTGCCGGAATGCCGTGCTGCGCCTCGACGTCGCCGTCGTAGAGCGGAACACCCCGGATCGTGCCGAGTACGAGTTCCGCGCCGGCCGGCATCAGGCCGGTCGCGGCATTGAGCAGCGCGGTGTTGAACGAGCCGGCGCGCAGGCTGCCGGAGATTCCGATCACGCGAATCACGATGCGTCCTCTCTGTCCGCCACGTCGAAGCGGGGCTTCCGCTACAATACGACCGTTTTGCCCGCCGCCCAAGCTCGAGAGAACTAGCATGCCCGCCGAAGCCAAGTACAAACGCATCCTGCTCAAGCTCTCCGGCGAAGCCTTGATGGGCAATGCCGACTACGGCATCGATCCGCAGATGCTGACCCGGATCGCGCGCGAAGCGCTGGAAGTGCAGCGTGCCGGCGTCGAAGTCGCGATCGTGATCGGCGGCGGCAACATCTTCCGCGGCGAGGGCCTGGCCAAGGCCGGCATGGACCGCGTCACCGGCGATCACATGGGCATGCTCGCCACGGTGATGAACTCGCTCGCGCTGCAGGACGCGCTCGAGAAACTCGGCGGCCGCGCACGCACGATGAGCGCGATCAAGATCAACGAAGTATGCGAAGACTTCATCCGCCGCCGCGCGGTGCGGCATCTGGAGAAGGGCCGCATCACGATCTTCGCCGCCGGCACCGGCAATCCGTTCTTCACCACCGACTCGGCCGCCGCGCTGCGCGCGATCGAAATCGGCGCCGACCTGCTGCTCAAGGCGACCAAGGTCGACGGCGTGTACAGCGCCGATCCGAAAAAGGATGCGAATGCCGAGCGCTTCGAGAAGCTCACCTACGACCAGGTGATCGAGCGCAAGCTGGCCGTCATGGACACCGCCGCGATCGCGCTGTGCCGCGACCACAAGATCCCGCTGCGCATCTACAACCTGACGCGCGAAGGCGACCTCATGCGAATCGTGCGCGGCGAGCAGATCGGCACGCTGGTGAGCTGAAGCGCGACACACGTCTGCGCGCCGCTGACCCGGCGCAGCTCGCCAGCGCGTTTACGCGACATTCGGTCCGCCCGGCGCATGCTGTCCGCGCTGGTCGGGCGCGGTACGGATGCCGGCTCGTCGCATCGACGCCAAGGCAGGAACGCATGGACGACACGCCTGCCTTCAAGGAGGCGAAGTCATGAACAAGAGTCTGCTTGCCCTCGGGCTGTGCGCAGTTGCCGGCGTTGCCGCCGCACAGGATCCCATGCTCGAACCCATCGTCGTACAGCGCATCAACGCGGCGCGCATGATTGCCGACTGCGCTCCGCCGAATGGCGCGCCGGCGTGCGCGCGCCTGCATGAACTGATCCGCGAGAATTTCAGCGAGCGCGAAATCGGCATGTTGTTCGGCGCCGCCACGGCCTATCAAGAATATCCGACATCGTACGAGCGCCTGCGTACGCGCTACGTCGCATTCCTGGATGATGTCGCGATCAACGGACTGCCGACCGAGGTCAGTTACCGCTACTGAGCGCCATGCCATCGCCTCTCCCGCACGCGGGAGAGGCTTGCGCTCGGCGTATACACGTATACCTGTGCACAATATCGCATCGCACTCGCGCGCATCCACGTGGCGGGAATGCCGCGCGAACGCCGTGGCGCGCGCGCTCTTTGCCGCACGCACAATTTCCGCGCCACGCTCGCTAGGCCGAAAGTCATCGCGTCGATCGCGCGTCATGCCGGAAGTCACGCACGCGCGCGTCGCTTTGGCGTGACTGAAGGACTATTCGTCGAAATCGACGCAACCGATGCGCCGATAGGCGCGTCCGATGATGCGAAGACCGTTGTCTTCAGCGCCGCTAAGGATCGACGACGCCTCGACGCACTGCCCGCCCGTCATGGATGACCTGCGCCAGGCTACGAGAGGAATCCGTCATGTCACGTTTCACGTCCATCGTCATCGGCGCTGGCCTGCTGACCGCCAGCGCTCTCGCGAACGCAGCCGGTCAACTCGCGCCGGTGACCGTGCATCAAAACGTGTTGTCCGCCGCCGATTGTCAGCCGCCCAGCTACGCAGACAGCTGCGCCGCATTCCACGCCGCGATCCGCCGCAACTTCTCCACGCGCGAGATCGGCATGCTGTTCGGCGCCGCCACCGCGTATCAGGAATATCCGACCTCGTTCGAGCGCGTGCGCGCGAAATACGCCGCGTTCGTCAGCAACGCGGAAGAGAACGGCGTGGCGGTCGCCGTCGCCGCGCGCTGAAGCGCGCTTGTGCCGCTGTGCGCCCCGCTGCGGGGCGCATGCGGCAAACCGGCAAACGCCGCGTGAGCGGCCGAGCGCCGCCGCGTTTCGCTGTACGATGTGTCACGCGCGCGCGCGTGCGCCGGCAGTGATCGAGCGGCTTGTATACAACGCGGCGTTTTCACGCGCTACTCGAAACCGTCGTAGAAGATCTCGTCGCAGCCGAAGCTGCTGGCCCCGGCACTCAGATCCGCGAACGTGTCGGCGACGCGCATTTCGTCCATGGCAAAGGTGGCCTGCTGGCCGCCGAATTCGATCCAGTTGAAATGCAGCGCCGGCATCGCGATGGTCTTCTGGTTGGTCTGGCTGTTGCCCGTGAGCGTGAGCGCGGTGGCGGGATCCGGATCGAGCAGCCCGGGCGCTGGATCGAGCCAGAACGTGATCCTCGTGCCGCCCGACGCGCCGAGCGCGGAGCTGGTGTTGACGAAATCGAACTTCAGCACGACCCAGTGTGTCTGGCTGTCCATCGCCAGCGTGCTCAACGCGTTGACCGAGTTCGTGTTGTTGCCGCAGGGGGAATGCGCGCAGGTGCGCTCGAAGTTCCAGACGAAATTCCCTGCGCCGCGTCCGATCGCGATCGTCTCGCCGTCCTTGTTGTTGTCGCGTTGCGACAGCTTGGTCAGGTCCAGTCCGTCGTACAGGTGTACCTGGGCGAGGTACTGAACGCCGCTGATGCCGTTTCCGGCGCTGCCGCCGTTGAGCAGGAAGCCGAGCCACACCGTGGTGCCCGGTGTGCCATAGCCGAATTGCTGATCGCCGAAGAACGTGGTGTGCGAATCGGTCAGCCCGAGCATGCCGGCCGGACTTGCCGCTGCCACGTCGAGCGGCCGGTAGATGCGCGCGCCATTGCTGTTCAGGCCGGTGCCGATGTAATTCAGGGATCCGCCCAGCGTGCTGAGGCCGGTCGGGCTGACCAGCGAACCTTGTGCCGGCGCGAACACGGCGTTTTGTCCGCTGTCTGCGATCCAGGTGCCGCTCCAGCCGACGCCGCCGCCCTGGCCGACCTGCGTGGTACCGCCGCACGCGATGCTGTCGCTGGCGAGCAGATGCGCGTGCGCCGGCGACGCGGACAGAAGTATACAAAGTGCCAGGATGCGTTTCGCGAACATGATTCATTCCCCCGCTGTTGACCTTGACCACCTGAAACGCAATCGAGCGGCCGGGTCTGCCACCCACCCTGCGCTAGTCGCCGCTGCTTGTCACTGCACAAACTTGCCGTGCGTCACCGGAATGCGGATGAGCGGCAACCACCGCCGACTCCCAGCCCGGCTTGCCCAATCCACGCACGAGCGACAGGTTCTCCTGGCGATACAGCCGCGGGAATTCGAACCTCATTCGCAGCACGCGCCCGCGCGCCTGGATCAGCAACGCCAGTTCCGAACGCAGTTCGCCGTCGTCGCGCCAGAGCAGCGCGTGCGCGCCGGGTGCCAGATCCAGCACGCGCACGTCGGCGGTTTGCACGCGGCCGAAATCGCCCCATTCGCTGCAGATTTCGTACAGTACGGCCAGATCGAGCGGCCACTCGGCGTCGTTGATCAGGTAAAAACTCCACGATTGGCCGTCGCCGCGATGCTCGCGGCATGCCGCAACGCGGCAACGCGCAGGCAGATCCGACACGGCGCTCATTGGCATGCTCCCGGCACCGGCTCGAAGGCGTTGGCGAATATCCGGTCGTCCAGACACGTCGAGAACTCCGAGGTGTTTCCGTTCGCATCGGTTGCCGTCGCGGTGAGCGCGGTCTGGCCGGCCTGCGTGAAGAAGAACTGCGGTCCGAACGACGCGTTGCCGCTGTTGTCGGTGATCACGTCGGCCGCGCCGATGAACGACTGTCCCTCGCCGTGACCGAAACGCCCGCACGTCCGGCTGGCGAAGAATTCGAGATGGAACGTGCCGACCGTGCTGTTGAGCGTGGCGCTGATGTCGAAGCCGCCGACACCGACCGCGCCAGCGCCGAGCACCGGATAGTTCTGGTAGTTGTTCGGACCGCTGTCGGTGTCGCCCGGATCGTTTTGCGTCGGCTGCGACTGCGAGCCGAGCCGGATGCCGGCGCCGCCGTTGGCAAAAATGGAATTGTGGATAATGCGATTGCCGGTGCCACCGTCCACGCGCACTCCGTCGTTGCGATTGAATGCGACGAGGTTCGCTGCGCCGGCCTGGCTGCCGCCGATCAGGTTGCCGCTGCCGCTGACCTCGATTCCGGCCATGCTGTGTCCGCACACGAACGAGCTTGCGCTCGCGTCGGTGCCGACGCGGTTGCCTTGCACGGTATTGCCGCTGATGCCGAACGGAATGACGATGCCGACATTGGCGTTGCCGGACACGAGATTTCCGGCGCCCGCCGCGGTGCCGCCGATCGTGTTGGCGGTGCCGGCGGCGGCGATGCCGAAATTGCCGTTCGGCAACGCGAGCGTGCCGCTCGCGTCGGTGCCGACGTAGTTGCCCTCGACGCGGTTGCCGACGGTGTAGATGTCGACGCCGTCGAGGCGGTTGCCGGAGATCAGGTTGCGCTCGGCCGCGCTGGTGCCGCCGATCCGGTTGTTGTCGGCGCCGCCGACCAGGATCTCGATGCCGAGGTCGTTGCCGAGCGCCGCGTCGCCGGCGGCGTTCGTGCCGATCAGGTTGCCTTGCACGACGTTGTTCGCCGAGTCGATTACGATGCCGCTGTTGCCGCCACCGGCGCTGATATCCGCCGTGCCGGAGATGACGTTGCGATCGGCGGGCGTCGTGCCGCCGATCGTATTGTCCGACGCGTTCGGGCCGATCAGGATGTCGATCAACTGCGCGCCTGAATGCGGCACTGGCGACGTGCCGGCCGGATTGGTGCCGATGAAGTTGCCGCTGATCGTGTTGCCGCCCTTGCCCTGGATGTAGATCGTGCCGGCGCGGCCGTTGATCACCAGACCGCGCACCGTGCTGTTGCCCGCCGCGATGGCCAGACAGCCGCCGTTGGCGCAGGTCACCTCGATCATCAGCTGCGCATTGCTGCCCTGCGCCGGACCGTTCGTGTTGATCGTGGCGCCGGGCTGCGTGTAGCCGTCGATGCGCATCGGCACGGCGACCAGCGGCAATCCGTTCGGCGCCGCGATCGTGTGCACACCGGCGCCGGGAATCGCGAACGCAACCGCGTCGTTGACGCCGTAGGCGCCGGCCGCGACCACATCGGCGTTGACCGGTGAGCCGTTGTTGAGCGAGATCATCGCCTCGCGCAGCGTGACCGCGCCATCGAGCGCAGCCGTGTCGCCGTTGCCGGTGACGGTGATCGTCGCGGCCTGCGCGACCGAAACCCCGGCGAGCGCGAGCAGCATTGCAACACTACGCATTGTATACATTGTCGTTTCACTCGAAGTCGTTGGCGAAGATCACGTCGCTGCTGCCCTGGTACGCGCCGATGTCGCAGTACTGCTGTATGCCCTGCGGGGCAAACAGCGGTCTGGCCACGTCGCGTTGATCGCTGAACAGCTCGTTGCCGGCCCCGTCGACGCAGTCGGCCGTCTGCTGGATCGCGCCGTGCACCGGGCTGCCGGGCGCCGCGCCGATCGTCGGGGTCGGGCCGCCCTGCGGCAGCAGCGCGGACAGCTGCGCATCCACGCCGCTGATCACTTGATCCGCGTGCTGGCCGCCGAACGTGCAGCCGCTGGCCGTGCCGACCAGCGTGTGGCCGTCCACCTGCAGACTCGCGCCACAGTCGGCGGCGGAACCGTTGCTCAGCGTGTTGCCGGAGACGATCGAATTGATGATGTGCCAGATGCCGGCATTCGTGCCGTCCGCGATGCCGCCGACGTTGCTGTCGAGAAACTGCACGTTGTTCGCGATCGTCGAGAACGCGATCGACACGTTGCCGCCGCTGCTGCAGATGCCGCTGCCGAAGCGCGCCGACTTGTTGTTCGCAACGGTCGAGTTGAGCAGCGAGACATGCGTGCCCGCCTCGGCCGCGATACCGCCGCCGCCGCAGATCGCACCCGTACCGATCTCCTTGTTGCCGTCGATGGTCGAAGCCACGACGTTCACGCTGCCGGCCATCTCGACATGCACGCCGATGCCGGTGTAACCGGTGTTGGCGGTGACCCGCACGTGGTCGAGCAGCGTCGCGCCATGCAAGACGTGCAGGCCACCGGGCGTGCCGTTGCGGATCGTCAGGCCGCTGAGCGCAACGCTGCCGAAGTCGGTCGCACCGAGCGTCATCACGGTGTCGAGACCGCCGCCGTCGATGATCGTCTTGTCGGCACCAGCACCGACCAACGTGACCGGAAACAGCGTGCTGATCACGAAGTCGCCGTCGGTGTTGTCGATGAATTGGCTGGCCTTCGGTTTGGTGATGACGTAGTGACCGGCCGGGACCTCGATCGTCACCGCGTTTCCGGCGGCGTTCGCCTCGTCGAGCGCGCCGCGCAGCGTGCACTTGAAGGAGCCTACGTTGCAGTTGCCGTCGGCGATGATGTCGCTGATGTCGTCGCTGCTGTCGACGCGCCAGTCGGCGTGATATTCGTACGCGCCGATGTCGCACGGCGCGTTCGCGGTGCGGTCGACGCCGCGTGCATCGGTGCCCGCGCACGCGGCGCCGCCGGAGCCCGGCAGCGCGGGATTGCCGGCGCCGCGCGCCGCGCTGCCCGCAAAGACAGCGCGCGTCGGCACGCCGCCGTAGTCGAACAATGGCGCAAGCTGCGGGTCGACACCGAGGATGTCAGTGGCGGTGTTGCCGGTGTAGGTGCAGAACGTCGACGGGCCGAGCAGGTTGTAGCCCTGCGACGTGACCGCGTTCGGATTCGAGGCGCAATTGGCCTCTTCGCGCCAGGTGTTGAGATTGCGTGCGATGATGCTGTTGCGGATCACAACATGTGCGCCGTTGCCTTCGAACGACACGCCGCCCGAGGCGAGCCCGGCCGCGATGCCGGTGTTGTACGCGATCGTGCTGTTCGCGATCGTCAGATTGACGGTGCCGCCGTTCGCACCGGTGAGCTCGATTGCGCCGGCGCGGTACTTCGAGACGTTGTCGCTGATGGTGGTGTTCTCGAGCAACGCCGTGAGTGTGCCCGACAGCTTGTAGAGCACGAGCGCGGTTTCGCCGTGCTGGCTGATCGTGACCTTGTTCAGCTGCAGGCCGTCGGCCTCCTGGGAGCAGATCCCGTTGCCGACTAGGTTTCCCGTCACCCACACGCTCGTCAGTCCCAGGCTGCCGCTGGTGTGGTGGATGCCGGCTCCGATTGTGCTATTGGCGCTCAAGCCGTTGCGGATCGTCATGCCCGACAACTGCGCCGACTGCCCGACGCCCGGGGCGACCACGAATACGCTGTCGATGCTGCCGCCATCGACGATCGCCTTGCCGGCACCGGCACCGACGATGCTGACTGCGGCATCGACCTTGAACGCGCCGCCCGCTTCCGGATTCGCCGCGACCGGCGCCAGTGAAATCGTGTAGGTGCCCGATGGCAGGTTGATCTGATCGAACAGCTGCGCACCGGCGCGGATGCAGCCGCCGAAATTCGCGGCGTGATGAATTGTATACAATGCCTCACGCAGCGAGCAGCCGTTGCCGCCGCCGAATTTGTCGGCCGTAGTAGTGACGTCGACATGCACCCCGGCGTGCACCACGGCGCTGGCGCCGGTGGCGGCCAACAGCGCAAGCAGCCGTGCGCTCAGACGCGCCTGCTTGCTCGTCGCCATCAAACTTCCCGTGCTCATCCCGATGCCTCCCGATTGTGGCTTGCATTCGATGAAACGCGATCGCACGCGCTGCTCTGCCATGCGCTGCGCAAGCAGCGCGATCACTCGAAGGCGTCGCGAAAGATCGTGTCGTAGTCGCTGCCCTGATAGGCGCCGAGATCACAGGTCGAGTCAGGCCCCGCGCCGTAACCCGGACCGGTGTAACGCGCGACGCCGCGCTGGTCGGACAACGCGCCGACGCCGTCGGCATCTGCGCAGTACGTGTAGAAATCCAGCTCGGTGTGCAGATGACTGCCCGGCAGAAGTCCGTGTGTCGGCGTGCTGCCGCCGCGCAACCGCAACGCGGTCAGCTGCGGATCGCCGTAGCCGATGCCGCCAAAGCCGCCGGTGTTGCAGCCTGCCGAATCGCCGAGCCAGGTGAACGTCGGATACACCAACTGCAGCGTCGCACTGCAGTCGCTCGCGCTGCCGTCGCCGGCATGATTGCCGGAGATGATCGTGTTGGCGCTGATCCAACTGCCGCCGTTTGCGCCGCTTGCGATGCCGCCGCCGGAATGGCCGGGATTGCTGCTGCCCGCCACGTTGTTCGCGATCGTCGTGAACGACATCGTCACGGTGCCGGCATGGTTGAAGATCGCACCGCCATCCAGGCAGGAACTGTTGCCGCTGAACGTGGTGTTGAACAAGCGCGCGGCGACGCCGCTCGCCACGAACAGCGCGCCGCCACCGCCGCCGTTGAAGTCGGCGCAGTTGTTCGGCAGACCGACGTTGTCGGTCAGCGCGGAATCGACGATCGTGATCGGCGCGGCGGCGTAGATGCCGTTCGTGCCGTAGCCGTGATTGTCGTGCACCCACACGCGATCGAGCAGCAGCGGTGAAGCGAAGTACAGCGGTGTGCTGCTCTGGCCGTGGATCAGCGCCAGGCCGTGCAGCGACAAAGCGCCGCTGCCGGAACTGACGAACGCCCCGGGCATGTAGTTGCCATCCACGACGACCTGATCGGCACCGGCAGCCATCAGCGTCAATGCGTTGCCGCCGGTGAATTGCAGCGTGCCGCCCTTGTTCGGTATGCCGGTCGACGCAAGCGTCGCCTTGTAGGTGCCGGCCGGCAGCTCGATCGTGCTGAACGTGTTCGCGGCATTTGCCTCGTCGAGCGCCGCGCGCAGCGTGCACACGCCGGGTCCAGCGGCGGTCTGGCATACGCCATCGCCCGGCATCTGGTCGTTCGCGTCGTTCGGCGTGTTGACGACGAAGTCGGCGTGGTACTCGTACGCACCGATGTCGCACGGCGTGTTCTTGCTGCGGTCGACGCCGCGCGCGTCGTGCAGCGCGCAAGCGCTGCCGCCGGAACCGGGCACGGCCGGATTGCCGGCGCTGCGCGCCGGACTGCCCGGCAGCAGCGCATGCGTGGGTACGCCGCTGCCGTAGTCGAACAACGGAGCGAGCTGCGGATCGACGCCGTACTGGTTGCCGGCGCCGCCGATGATCGAGCAGTTGCCGGACTGCTCCAGCAGGTTGTAGCCCTGTGATGCGGCGAAGCCGTGGCAATCCGCATCGTAGCTGTCGCGGCTGCCGAGCGTGTTGCGCGCGACGATCGTGTTGCGCACGTTGACCACGGCGCTGCCAACGATGTACATGCCGCCGGCGTGTTGCGGACTGTGCGTGTCGTCGAAGTCGCCGGTGTTGTAGGCGATCGTACTGTTGTTGAGGGTGAGTGCACCGAACGTCGTATCGACGCGCAGGCCGCCGGTGTCGGTGTGGGACGAGTTGCCGGAGATCGTGACGTTGTCGAATTCGCTCGCTGCCGTGCGGTACAACTCCGCGCCGACACCGCGGTTGCGCATGATCGTAACGGCGTTCGCGCTCACGCCCGCGGTTTCCACATACAGCGCCGAACCGTGGCCGAGCGCGCCGTTGTCGGCAACGACGATGTTGCCGAGCTGCAGCGTGCCCGTGTAGTTCGCGTACACGCCGAAGCCGTCGTCGCTGTGCAGCCCGTTGATGTTCGCCAGACCTTGGCGCACGGTCACGCCGACCACGCTGACCGCGCTGCCGGCCGCCGCAGGTTCGATATCGATCACGCGGTCGAGCGAGCTGCCGTCGAGGATCGTCTTGCCGGGACCGGCGCCGCTGATATAGACCGAATTCGTCATGTAGAACGCGCCGCCGGCAGCACGGTCGCCGTTCACCGGCGCCAGGCCGATCGCGTAGGTGCCGGCCGGCAACGCGATCGAATCGACGAAGAAGCCATTCGCCAGCGTGCAGCCGCCGAACGGCGCTGCCAGCGTCAAGGCATGCAGCGCCTCGCGCAACGAGCATTGCGCGCCGCCGCCGTACTCGTCCGCCGTGGTGGTGACGTTGATGCGAATGAACGCCTGCGCGACGCTGCTCGCGCACAGCATCGCGACCAGCGCCGCTGCGTGAAGACGGCGTGACAGGCTCGACGTGCGCATTGCGTTTCTCCCGCTATGGAATCGATCACGGGAACGCAAATGGGCGCGCCGCTCTGCCATACCCGCCGCTGGTTCAGCCGGACGCGCCGTCCGCGCTGCCGCGTTTTGACTTGGCCGGCGCCAGCTTCGACACTAGCGGCGATGGCAGAGCCCGGGGAAATCACGCAGATGCTCGTGGCGGCGCGCGCCGGGGACCGGCAGGCGTGGGAGCATCTGGTGCGCCTGATCTACGCCGACCTGCGCCAGCTGGCGCGGCGCATTCTCGGCGGCGCGCGGCGCGACCAGACGCTCAACACCGGCGCGCTGGTGCACGAGTGTTATCTGCGCCTGGCGCAATCCGGCGCAGCGGCGCCGAACGACCGCAATCATTTCTTCTGTCTCGCCGCGCGCGTGATGCGCCAGGTGATCTGCGACTACGCGCGCGAGCGCCTCGCCGACAAGCGCGGCGGCGGCATGGCGGCGGTGCCTTACGATGACCTGACGCCGCAGGAACAAACCCACGTCGCGCAATTCGTCGAGCTCGATGCGGCGCTGGACGAACTGGCGCGGCACGACGAACGCCAGGCGCGCGTGGTCGAGTGCCGTTTCTTCGCCGGCATGACCGACGCGGAGACGGCCGACGCGCTCGGCATCTCCGTGCGCACCGTGGCGCGCGATTGGGACGCCGCACGCGCCTGGCTGACGCAGAACTACGCGCAAAGCTGATCGCGATGCCGATCGATCCCGACTTCCTGCAACCCGGCGGCGCGCTCGCTTCGCCGGTGCTGCAGCGCGCGCTCGGTGAGATCGGCGCGGCGCCGCAGGAACTCGACCCTGGAACACGCGTCGGACCCTACCGCATCGTGCGCGAGCTCGGCCGCGGCGGCATGGCGATCGTGTACCTGGCCGAACGCGCCGACGGCGAGTTCGAGCAGCAGGTCGCGCTCAAGCTGGTGCGGCCCGATCACGATTCGCCGCTGGCGCAGGAACTGTTGCGGCAGGAGCGGCAGGTGTTGGCCCACCTGCAGCATCCGTGCATCGCGCGCCTGCTCGACG
>Ga0157378_10001377_pt1 | contig 21823 bp, 21 predicted proteins | sample M65metaG_FD_115309 | JGI IMG/M metagenome (GOLD analysis project Ga0157378, IMG submission 115309) | Miscanthus rhizosphere microbial communities from Kellogg Biological Station, Michigan, USA - M6-5 metaG | ecosystem: Host-associated > Plants > Roots > Rhizosphere > Soil | place: USA: Michigan...
AATATGGACTTCTTCACGTTCGACGACGAATACGTCCGGCGTCTGCGGGAGGGCGACCGCTGGACCGAGGAGCATTTCCTCTCGTATTTCCAGCAGCTTCTGCTGATCAAGCTCCGCCGGCGGCTGCCCTCATTGGATGCCATCGATGACGTGCGCCAGGAGGTTTTTGTCCGCGTTTTCAGGACGCTGCGACAGCCCGGCGGAGGCATTCATGACGGACGCAAGCTCGGCGCGTTCGTCAACACGGTTTGCAACAACGTCTTGCTCGAACAGTACCGTAATAAGAGGAATCACACGGAGCCGCTTCTCGACGATCATCTCGAGGTTGCGACTTCCGAGGATGTCGAAAATGCGCTGCTCAGCGCCGAAGAGCGACAGCTCGTCCGGCGCGTGATTGACGATCTGCCGAAGCGCGACGCCGACATTCTTCGCGCCCTCTTTCTGCATGAGCGCGAAGCCGACGATGTCTGCCGCGAATTCGGTATCGATCGTGGCTATCTGCGCGTGCTGGTTCATCGGGCAAAGGACAAATTCCGCATAGCGTGGAGCGGAAAGCTGGGGCACGTGATCTCACCTGCCGAACCGCGGACTCCCTGGCCAAAACCGGGGGCGGGTGGCTGATGATGAACACGCCATCGACGAGCAAACCGCTACTCATTCAGATCTACGATTGCTATCGCAACGCGCTCTTCAGCCGGAAGTACTACGCCGCACGCCTCGCACGTATCCAGCATCAGAGCCGGGCGACTGAGATCCTCCTGGCCGTCGCAACGTCGGGGGCGGTAGGCAGTTGGGGATTATGGCAATCGTCCGCGGGGCAATGGGTCTGGAAAATCGCGGCCGGTGCGGTTGTGATCGTGACCGTGGTGAAGCCGATTCTGAACTGGCAGGCAGATGTGGAACGGTATACCAGCCTCTATCTCGCGTTCACCGGGCTGTCCTTCGATCTAAACGACCTTGTCAATGCGATCTCGGTGCATGAAGGCGTGACCATCGAAGATGAGAAGCGCTTCCGGCAGGCATGGATGCAGTATGCCAAGGTCTCCGAAAACGGAGATCCTGCGCCTTCCAGCCGGCTGAGCAGGCGCTGTTACGACGAAGTTTCGCGCGAAATCCCGGCGGACAAACTTTGGATGCCCGCGGAGATCTCGTAGCCAACTGAAACGGATTCGCCAAAGCCGTCACTACCTACATGAGAACGGGAGATATGGAACATCAGGACTGGATCGACTCGATGGCCGCCGAAAGCTACACGCTCGGTGAGCTGGAACCCGCGAAGCAGGATGCGTTTGAAGAACATTTCTTCGACTGCCCAATCTGCTCAAACGACGTACGCGACGCGGCGAAGCTGGTAGCTGGAATCCGCACGCGAGACGTACGCGCCATCACACCGGCCGCTCCACGTTTGAAATGGCTGGTCGCGGCCGCCGCCGCAGTGGTCGTGGCGGCAGGCCTTTCCTATCAGTCGTTCTGGAAAGGTCATCCCACGCTGGCTACCGCCGGTTCCGCGTCGCTCGCCGATGTGATCACGCTTGAATCGGCATCACGAGGTACGAATGAGCCGGTGGTCGGAGTCATTCACAGCGATGCGGCGGTCGTGCTGACGTTCGCCATCGAGACCGACCAACCGCAGGCGTTTTACACCTGCGAAGTCCAGGATGCCGGCGGCCGGACGCGCGCGTCGCTTTCCGTCCCGCGCGCCAAAGCGAGTGAACGGATCACGATGGTTCTTCAGCCGCACACGCTTTCCGGCGGCAATTACAAATTAGTCATCCGAGGTGGCGAACGAGAGATCGCCGCGTACCCCTTCACAGTGGAGGTTCGGTAAACGCAGAGAGAAGAGAGGAGGCAGTCATGTCATTCGTCTATCACGCCAACGCCCTGGCTTTCGGTGGAGTCCTTCGCAATCCGTGCTGCGAAGTCCTTCCCAGCACCTGCTCGGTTGTTCTTTCGCCGAGCGGCGGTGAAGGCTCCGAAACGATCCGCAACTACAACTACAAGGGCATCATCTCGTTTGATGAAGCCTCGGTATACGTCGGCGGAAGTCAGCGCGGGGAGTACCGCAATACGATCTCCACGGTCTCGATTCGCAACCTGAACATCCTGAACATGGTGCACATCGAACTGTTGGTCGGACGGGTGACTTCGGAGCATGAGGCAGTCGACACCGGGCGCCAGTCTGACTGCAAAGAGCCGCAATTCACCTTCGAGGGCTCGCTGCTGGAAAACGTGAAGATCGGCGGCAAAGCCGTTGATGTGCGACTCGACCACAGCATCTTCTCGCGCTATGCGAAGTATTCAGACTTCGTCACAGCCTTCAAAAACCCCGCTTCGTTGGACGACGACGCTCTCGGTATCACGGAAAGAACGGCAGACGCCAATGGCAATTTGGCCGCTCGTTATGGAAAGCGTTTCTGCTGGCCGGCTGACCGCTGTGCCGACGGCGCACCGAACAGGAATGACGTCATTCGCTGTTCGCTGGTCGACAGCATCGACATCCCGGAGACGGTTGAGGATTTGTCCGACGAGAAAGCACGGCGCACCGGCGACCGGAAGCAGCCGCTGCGGCGCAACGGCTACGTCGTTCGCATCGCCGACTTCGGAACGATCGCGATCGGCGAAGTGCTGCTGAAGCAGCACCAGCGTACCGTCAACATGCTTCGTTTCAATCTCGGGTCGCCGAACGATGGAGAGTTTACCTTCGGATGTGGCTCCACCAATGGCACGGACATGTATCCCTGACCGCCGCTGGATGATCGCCTTGCTGGCGCTGTTGTTGAGCAGCGCCAGCGCGATTCCGCCGGAGCGCGACGCCCTTCGCAAGGCGGCGGTTCTCTGCGATCACGGCAATTGGCGCGCCGCGGAACCGTTTCTGCGCGAATCGCTGGCGCGATTCGAAGCCCGGGAGAGCGACGACGTCTGGGAGATGAAGTTGCTCCTCGGTGACGCGTTAACGGCTCGTACGAAGTATCAGGAGGCCGTGGAAGTTTTGAAAGCCGAACCGCCGGCCCGACTTGCTCACAGCACCATCGCCATCCGCCGGCTGCTCGAGCAGGCGGTCCTTGCGTATCGTTTGAAGGACGCTCCCGGCGCAGGCCGTTTATTGGTCAGCGCGGAGGGCCTCTCGCGAAACTATCAGCCTCTACTGCTGGCCGACGTCCTCGGCCGCCGCGCCGTCATCGAGACCTGGCAACGGTCCTTCGAAGCTGCCGAGCGCGATGCGCGCCAGTCGATCGGTCTGGCCCGCAAGCAACACAACCGAGTTTTCGAGATCAACGCCCTCGGTTCGCTGGGGAGGTTGCGAACATACCAGCGCCGCTACGACGAGGCCGTTGCGTATCAGCGTCGTGCGCTCGCTTTGGCGACCGAAATCGATGCCCGTTCGAAAATCGAAAAGATATCGGGAAATCTTGGATGGGCGCTCATTCTTCTCGGCGATTTCGATACGGCGTCTGACTATTTTTCAAGTGCACTCGCTATCGCCGAGGACATTGGCGCGGAATACGACATCGTTCCGTGGCTGAGTGGCTTGGGCGACATCGCGTTACACGATCATGACTATCGCAAGGCTCTCAATTACTACCAGCGCGGTGTCGTTGCTGCCCGGAAGATCGGCCATCCTGACTTGGCAGAATTCGCTGCGAATACGGCCGTGGCCCTCCTTGAGCTCGGCGACCCAATCGCGGCCCGAAAGATGACCGACGAGGCCAGGCTGTCGGTCAGCAACTCATCAGATTCAGAGCAACAGCTTTTATCGGTCCTCATCAGCGCTCGTATCGACGCAAGCGTCGGACAACTCGACGCTGCGGTGTCCAAGGCGAAGCGCGTCATAGAAGCATCCAGGACGAAGGCGCTGCGATGGGAGGCCGAGGCGCGCCTTGCGCAGTTTTATGTTGCAGCCGGTTATGCATCTGATGCCGACGATCACTTCCGGCGGGCAATCGCCACGGCTTCAGACGCGCGGAACGACATTCAAAAAGAGGAGTTGCGGCTGCCGTTCGGTGCATTGGTTCGGGAGCTCAACGAGGCTTACGTCCGCTTTCTCATCGATGGCGGCCATATCACCGAGGCCCTCGAGGTCGCGGAGTCCAGCCGTGCACAGACGCTCAATGAAGCCCTTGAATCGCAAGAGACGAAGCGTGATTTCGATCCCAAGCGAGTAGCGCGCGATCGGAACGCCGTCATTCTCTCGTACTGGTTGGCGCCCAAACAGTCGTACGTCTGGATCATCACTGGGTCGTCGATCGAAATGGAAAGATTGCCGCCGGCCAAGGCCATCGAAGAGCAGATCGATTCCTACTCTCGCGACATCCAGGCGCTACGAAGCAAGGCAGCGAGCCGCGCTCACGCGGTAAAGCTGTACTCGTCGCTTGTGCCGCAAGCGCCGAAGCGCGCGACGCCCCTCGGTGCACGTGTGATTGTCATCCCCGACGGCCGGCTGCACGCATTCAACCCCGAGACGCTTGTGAATCCCACGACGCTTCGTTACTGGCTCGAAGACGTTACGCTCGAGACCGCAAACTCGCTCGAATTGCTCGATGCTCCGCAAAGTACTCGCGGGCCTGAATCGATGCTCCTCGTTGGCGATCCGCCGTCGCCGGACCGTGACTTTCCCCGGCTCACGAACGCGGCCGATGAGATCAGCCGCGTGAGGCGGCAATTCGGGAACGACTGCACGGTCCTGCAGGGCAGCGCAGCCACGCCGCGCGCGTACGAACGCGCAAACGCCGGTCGCTATGGGCTCATTCACTTCGTAGCTCACGGTGTCGCCACCCGCCAACGGCCGCTCGACTCCGCGGTTGTGCTCGCGCGAGATGGTGATGGCGAGTCCTACAAGTTGTACGCGCGCGACATCCTGAAACACCGGCTGCAAGCGAGGCTCGTCACCATATCGAGTTGTCACGGCGCTGGGACGCGCGCGTACACCGGCGAGGGCCTGGTCGGTCTGGCTTGGGCATTCCTCCACGCCGGAGCGCAGCAAGTGATCGCGTCGCTATGGGAAGTGAATGACAGCGCCACGCCGAAGCTGATGGACGATCTTTACGGCGGGATCCGCGCCGGCCGCGATCCCGCAACCTCTCTTCGCAACGCCAAGCTCAGGCTCATCCATGGCGGCACGATTTACCAGCATCCCCGATACTGGGCCCCTTTCGTCCTTTACTCCGGCTCGTAGGCGCGTAGTAGGATTCGCGCCCGAAGACCACGAAGGAGGATGCTCTTGAATAACATCATCTATGCGCTGCTCGCCGTCGCCGTGACCGCGTGCTCGCCCGCGAGTAACAGTGAGACCGCAGCCACCACGACGGAAACCGTCACCACCAGCAGCGCCAGCGCCACCGAGGCCACCATGCCGCCTCCGGCAACGCCGGCGACCGCGGGTGAGAAAAAGCCGTCAAGCCACTACGAGAACAAGGTGGCCGAACTGCACACCAGCGCCGGCGAGATCGACATCCGTTTCTTTCCCGACGTCGCGCCGAATCACGTGAAGAACTTCATCGATCTCGCCGAGAAGGGCTTCTACAACGGCACGAAGTTCCATCGCGTCATCCCCGATTTCATGATTCAGGGCGGCGACCCGAACACTGTCTCCGGCTCGCCATCGACCTGGGGCACCGGTGGCTCGGGAACGTACATCAATGCCGAGTTCAACGCGGTCAAACACAAGCGTGGCATCGTCTCCATGGCGCGCTCGTCTTCGCCCGACAGTGCTTCGTCGCAGTTCTTCATCATGGTCGCTGACACTCCGTCGCTCGACAACCAGTACAGCGTTTTCGGCCAGGTCACGAAGGGAATGGACGTGGCCGACAAGATCGTCAGCGCTCCGACCGGCGCACAGAACCGGCCGGTCGACCCGGTCAAGATCGAGAAGGTCGTCATCCGTGCGGCGAAGGACGACGAAAAAGGACCGGCACCGAAATGAGCCAGGACGCAAGCAAAGTAGCCGAGCTGCACACGAGCGCGGGCGAGATCGACATTCGCTTCTTTCCGGACGTTGCGCCGGGTCACGTGAAGAACTTCATCGACCTCGCCGAGAAGGGCTTCTACAACGGCACGAAGTTTCATCGCGTCATTCCCGGCTTCATGATCCAGGGCGGCGACCCGAACACCGTCTCCGGTTCGCCGATGACCTGGGGCACGGGCGGCTCCGGCACGAACATCAACGCCGAGTTCAACTCTGTCTCGCACAAGCGCGGGATCGTCTCGATGGCGCGCTCGAATTCGCCGAACAGCGCCTCGTCGCAGTTCTTCATCGTCACCAGCGATTCGACCTTCCTCGACAACCAGTACACGGTCTTCGGGCAGGTCACGAAGGGGATGGATGTTGCCGACAAGATCGTGAACGCACCGAAAGGTGCGCAGGACCGGCCGAACAATCCGACCACGATCGAAACGATCGTGATTCGCGACGCCAACCCCGACGAACAGGGACCGGCGCCGAAGTAGCCCCCGGTTCTTGCAACTGCAGTAAGTCCGAATGACCAACGCCTCCCTCCCCGACGACGCCGCGGCGTTTCTCACCGAGTGTGTCGGGGAGGGTTGGTCGGCGCGGCCGCTCGAAGGCGATGCCTCGGTGCGGCGCTACTTTCGGGTGAGCATCCCCGACGGTTCCACACACATGCTGGCGTGGTATCCCGAAGAGGTCCGGCACGATCTGACGCGGGTACTGTCCGCGTACTACGCGGCGTCGAAGCATGCCTACCTGCCCGGGCTGATCCGGCACAGCGACTCGGCCATGCTGCAGCAGGACGTCGGAGACGAGACCCTCTTCGAGCTCCTGCATCGCGATCGTGAGGAAGGGATTCGCTGGTATCGCAAGGCGATCACGCTGCTCGTCTATTTTCAGAAAGCCGGCGCCGTCGACATCAACCCGCCCTTCACCGGCGATTTCTTCTTCAACGAGCTGGAGATGTCGCGGGAGTTCTTTTTCGAGAAGCTGATGAACGTCGCAGTCGAGGCGACGCAGGCGCTGAAACCACTCCTTAGAAAGCTGGCCGATAACATCTCAAGACATCCATACGTTCTATGTCATCGTGATTATCATGGCCAGAATATCCATATCTTTAAAGACAAGCTTTATCTGATCGACTATCAGGATCTGAGAATGGGTCCTGACACGTACGACGTGGCCTCACTCCTGCGCGACCGCGGCGTGGCCCGCATCCTCGGTGACGAGACGGAGCTGGAGCTGGTCGACTACTATGCGGACTGGCGCGTGCACGGCCTGCCGGCTCGTACCGAGCTCCCGCAGGGCGAACGGCGATCGATGCGCCGCCGCTATTTCGAGACACTTCTGCAACGCTCGCTCAAAATCCTCGGCACGTTTTCCAAGCAGCCGCTCACGCGCGGCCGCATGGGGTACCTCGACTTCATACCGCCGACACTGGAGAGCGTCCAACGCTGTATCGACGAGCTGCCGGAGTACGGCGCGCTTGCATCGCTCCTTCCGGCGGATTTCTCCGTCGCCAGCGCGCGGGAGCGAGCGGAAAGGATTCATGATGACGCAACACAAGATCACGCTTCTGCCCGGTGACGGGATCGGTCCCGAGGTCACGGCCTCGGTGGTCTCGATCATCGAGTGCGCCGGAGTCGACGTCGAATGGGAGAAGTTTTTCGTCGGCGCTGAAGCCATTGCCCGCTCCGGCGATCCGCTGCCGGCCGAAGTGCTCGAATCGATTCTGCGCAACAAAGTGGCGCTGAAGGGGCCGGTCACCACGCCGATCGGCACCGGTTTCTCCTCGATCAACGTCCGGCTGCGGAAAGCACTCGACCTCTACGCCAACCTGCGGCCGGTCAAGTCCGCGCCGAACATCATCACGCGCTTCGAGAACGTCGACATCATCGTCGTCCGCGAGAACACCGAGGATCTGTACAGCGGCCTCGAGCACGAGGTCGTGCCGGGCGTAGTGGAGTCGCTGAAAATCATCACCGAGAAAGCGTCGACGCGGATCGCGCGCTTCGCCTTCGAGTACGCCCGCACGCACGGCCGCAAGCGGGTCACCGCGGTGCACAAGGCCAACATCATGAAGTTGTCGGACGGCCTTTTCCTGCAGTGCTTCCGCAACGTGTCGAAGGACTATCCGAACATCGAGGCTGACGACAAGATCGTCGACAACCTCTGCATGCAGATGGTCACCAACCCGACGCAGTTCGACATCCTGCTGCTCGAGAACCTCTACGGCGACATCGTCTCCGACCTTGCGGCCGGTCTCGTGGGCGGACGCGGAGTCGTCGCCGGCGCCAACATCGGCGAGAGCGGTGCGGTCTTCGAGGCGGTACACGGCAGCGCGCCCGACATCGCCGGCCAGAACAAGGCCAATCCGCTGGCGATGCTGAAATCGGCGGTGCTGATGCTCCATCACATCGGCGAGATGGGACCGGCCCAGCGGATCGAGGACGCCATCGTCAAAGTGCTCGATTCCGGTCCCGAGCATCGCACGCGCGACATCGGCGGCACCGGCACGACGGCGGACTTCACCACCGCGATGTGCGACACGCTGCGGCGGGGAACGAGGGCGGGCGACTGAGCAAGCCCGACTTCGTCGCCCATTTTCAAGCCGGGCTCGATCACTTCAACGCCACCGAGTTCTGGGACGCGCACGAGTCGTGGGAGACGATCTGGCTGGAGGCGGAGTCGGACGTCCATCTTTTTCTGCAGGGGCTGATCCAGCTCGCGGCGGCGTATCACCACGTCAAACGAGGGACTTATCCCGGCGGGCTGCGGCTTTTTGACGCCGCCCTGGAAAAGCTGGAACGCTTTCCGAAACGCTGGTGCGGCATCGACCGGACGTCGGTCGAAGAGGTTGCCAGGCGCCATCGCCAGTGGGTGGCCGCTCTTCTTGCAAGAGGCGGAACCGAGGAGCGACTTGATGCCAACGAATTTCCGAAGATTGCCACCGATGAGTCGCCGATGCCTCCATTTGAACACTGGTGAACGAACGCCCGATCTCATACAATTCGCCCATCCCCACTATCCCCAACGCCACAACGTAGCCGAGGATCCAAATGCAGGAAATCGATCAACGGGACCGTGAGCTGCTGGGTGCCCTGCAAAGTGAGATTCCGCTGGTCTCAACGCCGTTCGCTCTGATCGGACAGGCGATCGACATGTCGGAGAAAGAAGTCATCAAGCGCATCGAGCGCCTGAAGCGCGAAGGCCTGCTCCGGCAGCTCGCGGCGCAGTTCGATGCCCGCGCGCTCGGGTACCGATCGTGTCTCGTCGCGGCCAAAGTTGATCCCGAACGGATCGATGAGGCGGCAGCGGCGATCAACGCGCATCCCGGTGTCACGCAGAACTACCGGCGCAACAACGATTTCAATCTCTGGTTCACCATCGCCGTCGCGCCGACCTCGCACATCGGTCTGGAAAAGACGATCGAGATTCTCGGAGACGAGGCCGGCTGCGAAACCGTTCGCGCCCTTCCGACGCTCCGCCAGTTCAAGGGCAGCAACGACGCGGACGAATCACACGGCGACGCGCAGTTCGCTCCGCTGACACCGGCGGAGATCGAATCCGTCCGCCTGCTGCAGCGCGATCTGCCCCTCCAGCCGCGTCCCTTCGAAGCGATGTCCAGAACGAATGGCGTTGCCGCCGACGAATTGCTGGCCGCGGCGAAGTCGCTGCTGAAGCGCGGCTACATCCGCCGCTACAGCGCCGTGGTGCAGCAGCGCAAGACCGGTTTCGCCGCCAGCGCGATGGGCGTGTGGGTCGTTCCCCCCGCCTCGGTCGAAAGCGCCGGCGTGAAGATGTCGCAGAACAAGGCCGTCTCGCACTGCTATCTGCGCCCTGTTTACGACGACTGGCCGTACAACCTATACACGATCGTTCACGGACGCTCGGTCGATGAATGCGAGTCGATCATCAACGACCTCGCCCTCGATACCGGTGTCGACGAGAAGCAGGCGCTCTACCCGACGCGCGAGTACAAGAAGGCGCGCATCAACCTCTTTTCGTCGGAAGCCGAGGAGTGGGAAGCCGCGCACGGCGCCCGCGATGCCGCGAGCGCCGCGTCGTAGCAGCTATTTGATGTTTTCGGGGAAGGTGCTGATGCGGCTGTTCGCGCGCAGCTCGTTCGTCAGCCGGGTCACGGTGGCCATCACGTCGGAGGCCTTCTGCGTGAGCAGGTACTCGCGAATGCTGGAATGGACTGCGTCGTAAGGCTCCGTCCCGGCCGGCTCGCGACCTTCGACCAGCATGATGTGGTAGCCGAACTTCGTGTGGATAATTCCGCTCAGCGTTCCCGGCCTCATGGCCCAGGCAGCCTTCTCGAACTCGGGATCGGTCTGACCTTTGACGATCCACCCGAGGTCTCCGCCGCTCTCCGCTGATCCGTCTTCGGAGTACTTTTTCGCAGCCTCGGCGAAGTGAATGATGCGGAAGTGCGTCTGGACCGCCAGGTCGCTGGTTCCCTGCGCGCTGGTGATGTCGGCGGCGCGGATTTCCGCGAGAACCTTCTCAATGCGCGCCAGTGCTTCTTCCTTCGTTTTCTGCCCCGGACCGCTGGCGATGTCGGTGATGACGATGTGGCGCACGTGGACCTTCTCCGGCGTGGCGAAATCGTCAGGATGCGCGTCGTAGTAGGCCCGGGTCTCGGCCTCGGTCACGATCGGCGTGGCCACGACGTCGCGAACGTAGCGGTCGAACAACGTCGACTCGCGCGACGACTCCAGCGCGGCCTTCACTTCGGGCTTCTGATCGAATCCCGACTTGTACGCTTCCTGAATGAGCAGACGCTTGCGGATGTAGTTTTCGAGGAAGGCGCCTTTGCCGCCGTTGTCGTCGTATTGCTTGCGCATCTGCGAATTGAGGTTCGCGTACATCCGGTTGAGTCTTTCGACGGTGATGGTTTCACCGTTGATCACAGCCACGGCTTTTTGAGCATCCGTGGCGGTGGCCGCCGATTGCGCGGGCGGCGTTTGCGTTACCGCCGGCGGCTGTGCCGGCGTGCCCTGCTGCGCGAACGCGGGAAACGCGAGCGCGAGCAGCGGAATGAGTATTCGTTTGATCAATTCAAATCCTCCAGACGGGTATCAGACGACGCGCTGACCAACAGGGTTACCGGAGGAGGGCATTCCGGATTCCACAGGGAGTAGCGCCAGGCCTGTGGAAAACGTGCAGATGGTGTGTGAGGGCGGCTCTCAAATGGCAACTAGTGAGAATCTGGCCGCGATAATCGTGTACCAAAGGAGACGACCGTGGGCAACAAACTAAGACACCGAGACCTCTTGGACTGGATGAGTGTTGTTGCGGATGGAGTTCAGATTCTCGGCTTCGTAGGCGTTGGTCTAGGCCTTCTCTACTGGTACGCATCAAGAAGGTTGCCAGTAGTGATCGTCGCGATCGCCTTCGTTCTGCTGCTGCTGTTTGGGGTGGTGGCTTGGTTGGCGGTGAGGGAGTCTCGTCGCGATCGCAGGGGGAGTAATCGGTTTAGGGTATGAGCCATTCGTACGGAGTGGAAGCACCTTTCGATATCTCCGCCTCGAACAGCGGCGTGTATTCATCGTCGAACGGGCAGTTGATGAAGACATTCGTCTCGTACTCGGAGTCACGTCGGCGGAGCACTTCCGGTCCTACTTTCGCATTGCGCGAACTGCCTCGATGGCGTCGATGATTCGATCGATCCCCAACGTGCTCTTTTCGCGTGGAAAGAGGATGTCGGGGCCGTCGAGAATCGAAACCATGTGCCCGACTTTTGCCATGAGGGCGCGAGCTTCTTTCGTGTCCGGGATCTCGGAAAACATAAACCGTTTTCCGAGGCCGAGAGCTTTAAGCGCATCCCGCATTTCGCGCGTAGCGCGAACGTTGCTTCGGATCTGCTTCAAGCGGATCATTTTCCGTTTCGGTGTTGCTCGCATCGGCAAATGATAACAGCGCTGCCGAGCGCCGATTCCGATTCTACGAACGGTAGAGTGGCTGAAACCTGTCAAGCGAAATCTTCACTTTTCCGCAGGCTCTTCGCAGCGTCTCTGCGGAAAAGGTGTGGAGCGTTTGTGAAGTGGTTGCGGGCATCCGATCATGAGGGCGAACGGGGCCTAGACTCCGCGCCTCAATCCAATGTCGGTAGCCCAACTTGACGTCGCACTCGACCGGCCGATGCCGCAGTCTCCGGATGCGGAACGCGCGGTGCTCGGATCGATTCTGATCAACAACCACGCGTTTTATCGCGTCGTGGGGACGATCAACACCGAAGATTTTTTCCGCGATGCCCATCGAACGATTTTCGCCACGATGCGGCGGCTGGCCGAGCAGAGTAAGGAAATCGATCCTCTAACGTTGCGCGAAGAGCTGGCCAAGAACGCGCAGCTCGAACAGGTCGGCGGTTCCGCGTACGTGGCCTCACTCGTCGACGGAATCCCCGACATCGCCAACGTTGAGCGCTACGCCCGCATCGTCAAGGAGAAGTCGACGTTGCGGCGGTTGATCGTGATGGGCAACTCCGTGATGCGCGCTGCGCTCGACGCGCCGAGCGAACCGGCGGACGTGCTCAACATCGCCGAGAAATCGATCTACGAAATCGCCGAAGGATCGATCGAGAAAGGGTTCGTAGCGCTCGATCGCATTACGCGATCGAACATGACCGCAATCGAACAGCTGCAGCACGCCGGAAAGCTCATCACCGGCATCCCCACCGGCTACGACCGGTTCAACGAGTTCACCTCCGGCTTCCAGCCCTCGGATCTCATCATCATCGCGGCCAGACCCAGCATGGGAAAGACCTCGTTCATGATGAACATCGCTGAATCCGTCGCCATCCCCGATCGCTCCGGCGAGCCGCGATCGCCGGCACAGCGGCTCTACTCGGTGGGCGTCTTCTCGCTGGAAATGTCGAAGGAGCAGATCGGTCTGCGCATCCTCTCCTCAGAGTCGGGCGTTTCGAATCACCTCATCCGCGCCGGCATGCTCAGCGAACGGAACTGGCGGGATCTTGCCGATGCCTCGGCGCGCCTGGCCAAGGCAAAGATCTTCATCGACGACACGCCGGGCATCGACATCATGGAGATGCGTGCTAAGGCCCGGCGCCTGAAGATGGAGGCGGGCCTGGACATGATCATGGTCGACTACCTCCAGCTCATGTCCGTCAAGGGAAAGACCGAGTCGCGCAACCAGGAAATCTCGCAGATCTCGCGCGGACTCAAGGCCATCGCCAAGGAGCTGAACCTGCCGCTGATCTCACTCTCGCAGCTCTCGCGCCGTCCCGAGCAGCGCACCGGCGACCATCGCCCGCAGCTCTCCGACCTTCGCGAATCAGGATCGATCGAGCAGGACGCCGACGTGGTCTGCTTCATCTATCGCGACGAGGTCTACAACAAGGATACCGAGGAGAAGGGCATCGCCGAGATCATCATCGGCAAACAGCGCAACGGCCCCATCGGCGACTTCAAGCTGGTCTTCCGAAACGACATCACCAAGTTCTTCAACTACGAACCCACTCCGGACTACCTGCCGCAGTAGGCGCGGGTGTGAAGACCGGCAGCTCGAACGACGCCGCGAAGTCGATACCGGGCATCTCCGCCGAGGCGTCGAGCCGCCAGACGATCTGATCGCGTGGGCTGCGCAGATCGGTGGCGCGGACCTCCGAGGGAATCGCCATCGCGAACGGGACGCGCACGCCTCCGGTCGCGAGGCGCATCGCGCTCGCCGCGGTGACGCGGTTCTCGGCTTGCCAGAGCGGCGTTTCGTGCGTCGATTGATTCTTCCCGCTGCCCGTGGTGACGCGATGCACGCAAACGAGCAGCAATCGATAGCCGCCCTCGGGGACCGCATCGCCGCGCATCTCGATCTCGCCGTGAAATGACGCACCCGGAACGATCGGTATGCGGTCGATCGTGCAGATCGAGCGGCCGAACTTCAGGCGGCGCAGCGTGGTGTAGATCGCGCCGATGATCAGGAGGGCTCCAGCGAGTGGGAACAGCAGGAACACCAGCAGGATCGGGTTCGGCTGCTCTTGAAACTGGCGAATGAGAATGTACCCGACGGGAATCGTCACGGCGTTCCAGAAGATCGACACCACCCACAGGACGATCGGGGCCGCGCCGCGCCGGTCCGGGATGCGGCGCGCGCTCCAGTCGGGGCGCCAGAGCCACGGCTGATCGGGAGCGCCGGCCTGCAGCGCGGCGGCGCGGGCGGCGTTTCTCGTGGCAACCAGGACGCCGGCGAAGATCGACACACTGAGCGTCGTGAACAGAGCGCCGGCGAGCAGCGGTGCAAAGGAATTCGCTTCGTGACGCTGCAAGGCTCGAATGCCGAGGAGAAGCAGATTGAGGCCCGCGCCGGCGAATGGCAGCATGAAGAGGGCCACGCAGCCGAGAAGAACCTGACGGCCATGGCGCGTCGCAAACGATTGTTCCGGCGGCATCGCAGAAGTGTACGATCATCGCCATGAGACGCGCCCTTGCCATCGCCGCGCTGCTGACTCTCGCCGCCCTCCACGCGCACGCCAACGTGCTGCGGTTGAACGTCAACGACATGATTCACCCGATCAGCGACGAGTTCATCGGGCGCGCTCTCGAACAGGCCCAGCGGGAGCATGACGACGCCGTGATCATCGTGCTCAGCACGCCGGGCGGTCTGCTCGACTCCACGCGCTCCATCGTCGAGAAGATCATGACCTCGCGGATTCCGGTCATCGTCTACGTCGCGCCGGCCGGCAGCCGCGCGGCATCGGCCGGCTTCTTCATCCTCGAGTCGGCCGACGTCGCGGCGATGGCTCCTGGAACCAATACCGGCGCCGCGCACCCAGTCCTCCTCGGTGAAAAAGTCGACGAGATCATGAAGGCGAAGATGGAGAACGATGCTGCCGCCTTCATGCGCACCATCGCCGCGAAGCGCGGGCGCAACGTGACTGTTGCCGAGAGCGCGGTGCGCGAGTCGAAGTCATTTACCGAGCAGGAAGCGCTGTCGCAGAAATTGATCGACGTCATCGCCCCGAGCGAGCAATCGCTCCTGCTCGCGATCGAGGGCCGAACCTTTAAGCGCTACGACGGCACAAACATCACCCTGCACGTTGCCAACGCGCACGTGAATGTCTTCGAGATGTCGCTGAAGCAGCGGCTGCTGTCAGGGCTGATGGACCCGAACATCGCCTTCCTCTTGCTGGTCCTCGGCGGGCTGGCGCTTTTCGCGGAGTTCAATCATCCCGGCGCGGTCGTTCCGGGCGTAGTCGGCGTGATCTCCATCGTCCTGGCGCTCTTCGCGCTGAACTTTCTGCCGACCCGTTTCGCGTCGCTGGCGCTGCTGCTGGTGGCATTCGCTCTGTTTGCGCTCGAGGCGAAGTTCGCATCGCATGGCGTCCTGGCCATCGGCGGCATCGTCTGCATGGTCATCGGCGCGCTCTTTCTGGTCGACGGGCCGATTCCGCAAATGCGCGTGAACATCGTGACCGCGATCGCCGTCAGCGTGCCGATCGCTTTCATCGCGGTCTTCCTGACGACCTTAGTCTTGCGCGCGAGGCGCGGACGCGTGGCCACCGGCAGCGAGGGGATGATCGGCGAGATCGGCATCGCCCGCACGCCGCTCGGCCCCGAGGGCAAGGTCTTCGTCCACGGCGAGTTATGGAACGCGATGTCGAGCAGTGCCATCGCCGAGGGAGCGCGGGTGAAGGTGGCGGGAGTGAATGGATTGCACCTTGTCGTGGAGCCGGCGGAGTAGCGGGACGCGGTTGCCGGGTTGCCAAGTTGCCGGGTTGCCCACAACGGCTTGTGCTTGATCTTCGGCAACTTGGGAACTCGGCAACCTCGCAACCGCACTCAGTGAGACCACGCGCTACAATCCCCCCAATTCGCGCGGAGGCATCATGAATCTCGGCCTGCTAATCATCATCATCATCTTTGGCCTCTACCTTCTCAGCTCTATCAAGATCCTGCCGGAGTACGAGCGTGGCGTGATTTTCCGCCTCGGGCGGTTGCTGCCGGAGGCGAAGGGGCCGGGACTCTTTCTGGTCTTCGCACCGATCGATCGCATCGTGCGCGTTTCGCTGCGGCAGGAAGCGTTCGAAGTGCCGCCGCAGGACATCATCACGCGCGACAACGTCACCCTGAAGGTGAACGCCGTCGTCTTCCTGCGCGTGATCGAGCCGCGCCGCGCGGTGGTCGAAGTATTCGACTACCGCTACCAGACATCGCAGTTCGCGCAGACGACATTGCGGTCGGTGCTCGGCGAAGTCGAGCTCGATGAACTGCTGGCGCATCGCGACGCGCTCAACGCGCGCATTCAGACGATCCTCGATCAGCACACCGAGCCGTGGGGCGTGAAGGTGGCGAATGTCGAGGTGAAGCAGGTTGACCTGCCCGAGTCGATGCTCCGTGCGATGGCCAAACAGGCCGAGGCGGAGCGCGAGAAGCGGGCCAAGCTCATTCACGCCGAGGGCGAATTCGCGGCGTCGCAGAGACTCGCGGATGCCGCGCACGTGCTGTCAACGCAGCCGACGGCGCTGCAGCTGCGCTACCTCCAGACACTGACTGAGATCGGCGTCGAGAAGAACACCACCATCGTCTTCCCGCTGCCGATCGACATCCTCACGGGGCTGACCAAGGCGCTCAACAAGGAATGACCGATGTCGTGATGCTCGAGGCCGCGCTGTTTCAGCTGCGCGCGGCCGCGAGCGACGTCGATCCGGAGTCGGCGCCGCAGCTCGGACTCTGCATCAGCGTTTTGGCGAATGCGATCGCTGCCGGACATGACGGTGTGAATGCGGCTGTCGTCAACGACATCGAGTTCGCTACGAACGATCTGAGCGCGGCGATCGACGAATTGCCGCAGACGGCCGCCGATTTGTTGACGCCTCTTCTGGCAACACTGCGCCGCGATCTGGAGGCGCTCAAGTCCGCAACAGCCCTCGATCCCGATCTGATCGAGCAGATCCGGCGATTTCAATCGAAGTTGCGCGAGAGGATGAAGGCCATCGAGCGCCAGACCTACGTCGAGGATGGGTCGGTGACCTTGCCGCATCCGCCCGAGGAGTTGCAGGCGGAAGCGATCCCGCTCGCCGGCCAGCTCGCCGCGGCCGGGTTCGCTACTCCAGCCCTCGACGCCCTCATCGCAGAGCCGGAATCGCTCCGTTTTCACTCCATTCGGGAGCTGATTGACGAGCTGGAAGTGATTGTGGGTTAACGGTCATTGATCTGCAGCTGAGTCCGGTGTACCGTCTTCACCGAATCGTCACAACGGGGAAAGAAGAAGGAGAACGATATGACCGGTCTGTTCGCACTCGCCTTGTTACAGGACAACACTTCCACCGGGATTTCACCTCTGGGCGCCGGGCTCGGCGCAGGCATCATGATCTGCTATCTCGCCATCATCATTCTCATCATCGCCGGGATGTGGAAAGTCTTCGTCAAAGCCGGCAAGCCGGGTTGGGCGTCGATCATCCCGATCTACAACCTGGTCGTTTTGCTGGAAGTCGTCGGCAAGCCGATCTGGTGGATCATCCTGATGCTCATTCCGCTGGTCAATCTCATCGTCTACATCATCATTCTGGTAGAACTGGCGAAGCGATTCGGCAAAGGTGTCGGGTTCGCGATCGGCCTGCTGATCTTCCCGTTCATCTGTTTCCCGATCCTCGGATTCGGCAGCGCGCAATACCACGCCTAGCGTTTTCCACGGGGCCCGGCGCAGAGCCGGGCCCTACGCTTTCCCGAACAGCGCCACGATTTTCTCCAGCCCGCGCTGATCCTCTTCATCGAAGGCATCGAGCTTGTCGGAATCGACGTCGAGCACGGCGATCAGCTCGGCGTCCGGACCGAAGACGGGGACGACGATCTCCGATTTCGAGTTGGGATCGCAGGCGATGTGACCGGGAAACTGATTCACGTCCGGCACGATGACGGTCTCGCGTTTCTGCGCAGACGTGCCGCAGACACCTTGTCCGAACTCGATCTGCAGGCAGCCGACGGTTCCCATGTACGGGCCGACCACGAGGCGGTCGCCGCAGACACGGTAAAAACCGGTCCAGTAGAAATGCGGGAAGCGATTCGCCAGGATCGAGCTGATGGTAGCCATGAGGGCGATGTCGTCGAGGGACCCGCCCCCCTCATCGCTCCAGATGGCGGTGATGGCCTGGAAACAGTCGTCGTAGTCGTTCGTCTTCATGAATTCAGGGCGCGATGGTAGACCGCTTCGTATTCGCGTGCCGAGCGTTCCCACGAAAAATCGGCGGCCATGCCATTCGCCTGCAGGCGCCGCCACGTTTTCGACTCGCGATAGTTGAGCATGGCCAGCCAGGTGGCGGTGTAGAAGTCGGCCGCGTTCGCGGAGAAGAAACCGAAGCCGGTGGCGATGTCGAGATTCGCTCCGTCGAACGGGATCACGGTGTCGGCCAGGCCGCCGGTCAGCCGCACCACGGGAACCGTGCCGTAGCGCAGCGCGTACATCTGATTCAAGCCGCACGGCTCGTAGATCGACGGCATGAGAAGGATGTCCGAGCCGGCGTAGATGCGGTGCGACAGCTCGCTGTCGAATCCGATGACGACGCGGCAGGAGTCGGGAAACCGCGCCGCGATCTGCTGCAGGGCGTTTTCATAGCGCGGCTCGCCCGATCCGAGGATCACCGAATACGCGCCGGCGGCAAGCATGTGAGGCAGCGCGGCGATGAGCAGATCGATCCCCTTCTGATCGACCAGCCGGGAGATGAAACTGACCAGTGGCGTTCGCGCTTTGTGCTTGAGATTCAACTCGCGCAGCAACGCTCGCTTGGAAAGTGCCTTGCCGGCCAGGTGTCCCTCATGAAAATGCGAGCGGATGAGAGGATCGGTGGCCGGGTTCCACTCCTCGACGTCGATCCCATTCAAAATCCCCTGCAGTTTGAAGGAGAGGCTGCGAAGGATGCCGTCGAGTCCCGCCCCATGCTCGCCGGATTGAATTTCGCGCGCATATGTCGGCGAAACGGTGGTGATCTGATCGGCGAGGATGATGCCGCCCTTCATCAGATTCACATCGCGAAAGTGCTCGACCGCGTCCGGCGCCCAGTAGCGGCTGTGCAGACCGAGCCGCGGAAAGTGATACGAGCCGCCGATCCCCTGGTAGTTGAGGTTGTGGATCGTGTACACCGAGCGCGCAGCACGAAACTGGTCGCTGCCGCGCAGCCCGGAATGGAGATAGATCGGCAGCAGCGCGGTATGCCAGTCGTGCGCGTGGACGATGTCAGGCGCGATGCCGAGGAGCTCGCATCCACGAACGACGGCGCGGCAGAAAAAGGTGAAACGCTCGATGCCGTCGTCGTAGCCGTCGAAGCGCGGCGAATAGATGTGCGGACGATGAAAGTAGTAATCGTTCCCGACGAGGATGAGCGGAATGTCCGTTCCCGGCAGCGTAGTGCGATGGAAATCGGCCTGCGCTGCCCAATCCGCCCAACGCACGTGTGTGGTCGGCAGCGCCTGTTCGAGGGCGATGTCGTGATCCGCAAACCAATCGCGCGCCTGGCGGTAATACGGCATGAAGATGGTGACGTCGTGGCCGAGTTTGGCCAGTGCCTTCGGCAGCGAACCGCACACATCACCCAGCCCTCCGGTCTTGGCGATCGGCGAAACCTCGGCGGTGACGAAGAGGATGTTCATTACGAGATCACGATCGCCGCGTAGCCGACCACGTGCGAGTAGTCGCCGTTGATGTCGCCGCTCGTGGCGTGCTTCACCAACCTTGCGTGTTTCGCGCCGAGTTGTTTCGCGGCGATCAGCATCGTGGTCGTTGGGATGAAGCCGCACATGGAGATGTCCGCTTCTTCGACGACGCGCCACAGTTCATGCGGGTCGAGGTTCAGCACGGCATCGATGGCCAGCTGATCCTTTCGCAGCGTGGTCTTCTGATCTTCGTAGTGATTGAGATCGGAGCTGGCCAGGATGCCGATCGGCTCGCCTGCTGCGGCGACGACGTTGGCGATGGCGTGGCCGATCTCTTCGCAGTAGTCGTAGCGATTGGCGCCGAGGCAGATCGGGACGAAGGTGAAATCGCCGAGGAGCTGCTGAAGAAACGGGAGCTGGACTTCGAGCGAATGCTCGCGTGCATGCGCGCGTGAATCGTCGGCCAGCAGCTGCGATTGCTGCATCAGCGCATCGGCCAGCGGCGTGTCGACGCTGACGCTGCCCAGGGGCGTGAGCCACTCACCTTCGCGATTGATGGCCGCGAAATGTCCGAAGCCGGTGTGGTTCGGGCAGAGGATGATGAAGCGTCGTGGCAGTTCAGCGCCCGCATAAAACGCCGCGGCGACATGGCCGCTGTACATCAAACCGGCGTGCGGCACGACCGCACCGATGAATCGCTCGCTGGTTTCGGGCTCCGGATTCTCGGCGAAACAGGCGTCCACCTGCGCCGCCAGGCGTTCCGGCGTCCCCTCGTAAAACGTGCCGGCAACGGCAGGAGGGCGGGTGACCATCGCCTAACGGTATCGCATCCCGAACCCCTCGGGCTCGCTCCTTGCCTTTATAGTTGAGGCATGGCCGAAATCCGTCGCGAGGGCGAACGCCGCGCGAGATTCAAAAAGCAGTTCGCCAGCGCGCGGACGATCGTCTGGTCGTGGCTCACCGACCCGGCGGTCCTGCTCTATCGCCGCGAGGCCCACGGCCGGAAGCGGGCGCGCGTCACCACCGTCGAATTCTTCCTCTTCCTCCGCGAAGTGACGCGCGAGTTCTACGACATCGAAGGAACGTCGCGCGCGGCCTCTCTCGCGTACACCACGCTGCTGTCGCTCATCCCGCTGCTGGTGGCGTTCACGCAGGCGCTGCAGCGCTACTTCCGCAATCTCTTCCCCAACTTCCAGGCCCAGATCGACAACATCCTCAACAACATCATCCCGTACCAGTCACCGGTGATCTCGTACCACATCTCGCGATTTGCGGAGAACGCGCAGGCGGCGTCGACCTTCGGCGTGATCATCTTCATCATCATCACCTTCCGGCTGTTCCTGGTGGTGGAAGACACGGTGAACCGCATCTGGAAGGTGCGCAGCGCGCGCGGCTACCGGCAGAAGATCATCGCCTTCACCATGCTCTTTTTCTGGGGCCCGGTGCTGATGGGCATCTCTTTCACCACCACCAACACGCTGGAGAAAAACCGCTACCTGCAGGTGCTCTTCAAGCACGACATCATTTTCCGCATCGCTCCGATTGCAGTGCTGTTCATCGCCTTCACGATGTTGTTCTGGTTGGTGCCGTCGACGCGCGTCCGTTTCAGCTCCGCGGCGGTCGGCGCGATCGTGACGACGTCGCTCTTCTCGATGGTGCGCTTCGGGTTCGGGATTTATGCCGATCACCTCTTCCACGGGCGCTTCAACCTGATCTACGGAGCCCTCGGGTTGGCGATCATCTTCCTGATCGCGATTCAGATCCTCTGGGTGGTGATCCTCCTCGGCGTCGAGATCAGTTTCGTCTATCAGAATCTCTACGGCCTGCTCCGCGCGACCGAGCAGCAGGTGCAGGACGAGCCGCGTTTCGATGCCTACTTTGCTCTTCGGGCGCTGGTGGAGATCGCACGCCGCTTCGATCGCCGCGAGGAAGCGCCGTCGTCGTACCGGCTGGCGGAACAGTTCGGGACCACCGACGCTCAGATGCTGCGCGTGCTGCGCAAGCTGGAGGATTCACAGCTGGTGAAGGAGATCGGCGGCGACTGGGCTGGCTTCGTTCCCGGCTGCGACCCCGATCGGATCACCATCGAAGAGGTCGTGGCGCAAGTGGAAGGCATGCGGCGCGAGGTCCCCGACATCCACATGGACGACACCGAACGTTCGGTGATCGGAGAGCTTTTCGCACGCCTGGCCGGCTCGATGAGCCACGCGCTCGATCACCTGACGGTTGGCCAGCTGGTCCGGCAGCTGTACGGCGAACGTCCAAATCCTGC
>Ga0157378_10001380_pt1 | contig 21803 bp, 11 predicted proteins | sample M65metaG_FD_115309 | JGI IMG/M metagenome (GOLD analysis project Ga0157378, IMG submission 115309) | Miscanthus rhizosphere microbial communities from Kellogg Biological Station, Michigan, USA - M6-5 metaG | ecosystem: Host-associated > Plants > Roots > Rhizosphere > Soil | place: USA: Michigan...
CGAAGGAAGAAAATTCAAACAATATCGTGGAATGGGTTCGATCAGTGCAATGAGTCTCGGCAGCGGTGATCGATACTTCCAGGACGTTGAAGACGATGTGAAAAAATTAGTGCCAGAAGGAATTGAAGGGAGAGTTGCATACAAAGGTTTCTTGAGTGAAATCGTTTATCAGTATGCTGGTGGATTGAGAGCGGGAATGGGATATTGCGGAGCGCAAGATTTAAAAGCACTCCAGGAAGCGCAGTTTATTCGCATCACTAATGCAGGAATGCGCGAGAGCCATGCACATGATATTGAAATCACTAAAGAAGCTCCTAATTACAGTCGGTCATAACTGATTTGGGATTTTTAATAAGTTACTGTTGAAAAAAATACATCCAGGCCTTCTATCCATTCTATCAGGATTATTGCTCTATGCAGCCTGGCCCGTTTCGCCGCTAACATTCTTAATTTTTATTGCTTTCATTCCATTGTTGTGGATGGAAATACAAGGCATTAAGAGGAGGCCGTTTTTTCTTTGGGTCTATCTTTCAATGCTGATATGGAATGTTGGAACAACCTGGTGGATCATCAATTCAACTCTCCCTGGCGCCATAGCAGCCTTTCTTGCGAATAGCTTGTTGATGGTTCTTCCCTGGCTAGGTTTCTATAACGTGAAAAAGAGAATGGGACCCGTAGCTGGTTATCTCTCATTTATTTTTTTCTGGCTCTCATTTGAATACATCCACCAAAACTGGGAACTAAGTTGGCCATGGTTAACGTTGGGAAATGTTTTTTCAACGCAACCGAAATGGATCCAGTGGTATGAGTTCACAGGCACTAGTGGCGGAAGTTTGTGGGTGCTCTGTATGAATCTTTTCTTGTTCATGTTACTAAGAAAAAAGATTTTTGAAAACAGGTGGAGTGTGCGCACAATTTGTTTTGCGATTGGTGGGTTGGGATTACCACTCGTGATTTCTTATTTTGGATTTCGATTCATCTTTAATCCGCTCAGCTCCGCGAATGTTGTAGTTGTTCAGCCCAATGTAGATCCCTATCTGAAGTTTGAAAAAGGAGCGGAAAGAGATCAATTGCAACACCTCATCCAATTATCTACCGCTGGGATTGATAGTAATACACGATTATTAGTGTGGCCCGAAACGGCGATTCCACTTGCAATAGAAGAAGATTCCTCAAAAACGCATCCCTTCCTGGAACCGGTTCGCAATTTTCTGAAGACATATCCCAATGTTCGACTTCTAACCGGCATCGAAGGGTTTCGATTTTTTGAAAAGAATCATCAAACAAAATATTCGCAACGATATTTCAACACTGATTTTTATTACGAATCGTATAACACTGCAGCGCTGCTAGAACCTGGAAATGTGCAACTCTATCATAAATCAAGGTTAGTGCCTGGAGTAGAAACGCTTCCTTCATTTCTAAGGTTCATGGAAAAATGGTTTGAGCAATTTGGAGGAACAACCGGCGGTTATGCGCGACAAGACACAAGAACCGTATTAATTGCCGACAATAGTCGGTATAAAATAGCTCCTGCCATTTGCTACGAAAGCATCTATGGCGAGTTCATGAGTGAATACATTCGCAACGGTGCGAATATTATCTGCGTAATCACAAACGATGGATGGTGGGGAAAGACGCCCGGTTATCAACAACATCAATCCTATGGTCAATTGCGCGCAATTGAAACACGCTGTTGGGTAGTAAGGAGTGCGAATACCGGCATATCCTGCTTCATAGATCGCGAAGGCAATACAATCAAAGAATTGCCGTGGAATGTTGCGGGGACACTAAAGCTCAGTGTGCCTGTCAATGAAAATTCCGTCACTTTTTATGTGAAGCATGGAGACCTTATTTCGAAAGCAGGTCTCGGTTTTGCAGTGCTACTGGTGATCTGGAATATTTTTGCGATTTTAAAAAGCGCGCGACATGGAAAAAAAAATTCGATTCCAAAATAAATCGATCAGTTATTGGGTAGAAGGTAATGGAAAGCCTTTAATGCTGGTGCACGGGTTTGCAGAGGATCATCGCGTTTGGCACTATCAATCCAAACAGCTGAGGAAAGATTTTCAAATCATTTTGCCGGATCTTCCCGGAAGTGGAGAGTCAGAATTGATTGATACCATCAGTATGGAATCGATGGCAGAAGTGTTGGAAGCTATTCTTGACAACGAAGGCATTAGTGAATGCGCAATAATTGGTCATAGCATGGGAGGTTATGTAACGCTCGCCTTCGCTGAAAAAAATGAAAGCCGATTAAACGCTTTTAGTTTATTTCATTCTACAGCATACCCGGACAGCGAGGAAAAAAAGCAGACGCGGTTAAAATCTATCGACTTTATTCGCAAAAACGGAGTTGAAGAATTTCTCAAAACCAGTACTCCCAATTTGTTTGCAAAAGGGAATACGTCTTCAGAAAATGAAGTGAAGAGCAGCATGATTAAAGAGATAGTTGAAACGTATAAAGATTTCAATCCTGAGGCATTAATCGCATATTACCGGGCCATGATGGAAAGACCCGATAGAACGCAGGTTCTTAAAAATTTCACAAAACCGATCCTTTTCCTGCTCGGCCGGGAGGATACGGCCGTACCTTATGAGCAGGGGCTAGAACAATCCAAGCTTCCGCGCAAAGTTGAAACGCATACCCTGCAGCAATCCGGGCATATGGGGATGTGGGAAGAGAAGGATAAATCCAATCGAATACTGGAGGTGTTCTTTAAGAATAATGTGGGCTGAATTTCGTTATCCAAAGGCATCCAGGTACTAATGAAGAAACTATCCGTAATACTCTCAGTATTGCTGCTTACCTCTGTTGCATATGCGAACCATATTAACGGGGGAGAAATTTATTATGAATATCTGGGCCCTGGAAGCGCAGCCAATAGTGACCAATTCAGGATTACCCTTCGCTTGTTCAGGGATTGCAATATCACCGGCGAAGGAGTTGCGGAAATGCCAACCAGTGTGATTCTCGGTATTTTTCGGAGAACCAGTCCTACCGGTTATGCCATATATAGTTCCCCCACTGTTAATCGAACTTCTTTAACCAGCTTTTCGCCTACCCCCTCAGCTTACCCCTGTGTCATCAATTTTCCCAACATCTGTTACCAGGTGGGCGTTTTTACTTTTACGGTTGACCTTCCCCGTGAACAATATGGGTATACGATCGCATTCCAGACCTGCTGCCGCACTTCCGGCATCATGAATATGCAAGGTTTTTCTATTCCCGGCGGTAATGGCTTTTTTGGTGATGGCGCCACTTATGTAGGAAATATCCCAGGCACATTGGCTTTGGGGGGCGGCACCAATAATGGACCCGTATTTGACTTAAAGGACACAGCCCTTATCTGCGCCAATACCCAGTTCAGCCTTCCATTCAGTGCAACTGATAAGGATGGTGATTCACTTTCTTATTCATTCTGCAGTGCCTATAACCGCGGCAAGGCAGAAAGCGCTGCCAATATCGTCCCTTCCGATCCGCCGTACGCATTCATTTCCTATATCGCTCCCTTTTCAGGATCGTCTCCCTTGGGAAACCCTGTTACCATCAATCCGCGTACGGGCGTGATTAACGGAGTTGCCCCTAATGAAGGAAAATATGTTGTCAACGTATGTATTGATGAATGGAGAAATGGAATTAAAATAGGTGAGCATAGAAAAGATTTTATTCTTCGCGTTCAAAATTGCCAACGACCAAGTGCCGGCCTGCAACCCAACTACCTTACCTGCGATGGATTTTCAATGACATTTCAAAACCTTACCAACTCTCCCCTTATTACCAGTTGGTATTGGGATTTTGGTGACGGCAGTTCTTCTACATCTCAGGTTCCAAGTCACACCTTTGCCGATTCTGGAACTTACCAGCTTAAACTGGTAGTGAATAGGGGACAACAGTGTGCGGATTCCGCTACCACGGCGGTACAAATTTATCCTGGTTTCTTTCCTGATTTCAATATATCGGGTGGATGTAAAGATTTCCCTGTTCAATTTATTGATAATACCGTTTCCAACTTTGGAACAGTAACGGGTTGGAGGTGGGACTTCGGCGACCTTACCACTACAGCAGATACATCAAAGCTTCAAAATGCCGGATGGAAATATGCTGACACCGGAACAAAACATGTGAGATTAATTGTAGGAAATACCAAAGGATGCGTGGATACAACATTCAAAGATGTAATTGTGTTTGCACATCCTCCTATCACGTTGCCATTTAAAGACACGCTCATTTGTAGTATTGATACTTTACAATTAATGGCGCAGGGCAATGGTATATTTTCATGGACACCCAATTATAATATTCTAAACGCAGGTACCGCCACGCCATCTGTGTTTCCTAAGACCACAACAACGTATACAGTCCGACTCGATGATCGAGGGTGTATTAATAATGATTCGATCCGGGTGAGAGTGGTCGACTTCGTAACATTAGGTCCACCGCAGGATACAACGATATGTTTGACTGATTCAGTAACGCTTCGGCCATCGGGCGATGGATTAAAGTTCTTATGGTCGCCAGCAGCAACACTCGACAATCCAACCAAGCGAAATCCAGTAGCGCGACCAACCGCAACAACGAGATATTACGTGCGCGCCTTTATTGGCAAATGCTCGGCAGATGATTCGGTTTTAATCCGAACTGTTCCCTATCCACTTGTTGCAGCAGGAGGTGATGTCACTATATGTTATGACGATACTGTGCAGTTAATTGGTTCAATGAATGGAACACATTTTATATGGACGCCTTCTAATACACTTATTAACGCAAACACGTTAACGCCACTTGCATATCCGCTACGCACTACACCATATGTATTGGTGGCTTTTGATTCCCTTTCAGGATGTCCAAAACCTGCGTTTGACACAGTTATAGTAAATGTTCGACAAGAGATCATTGCCTTTGCGGGGAATGATACCGCAGTGGTAGTTGGCCAACCATTACAATTGAATGCGTCTGGCGGTTTACTGTATACGTGGACTCCGTCACAAGGATTGAATCGAACGGATATCAAGAATCCGATCGCCGTCCTGAGTGATAATATGACTTATATCCTTCGCGCTTACACACCCGAAGATTGTGAGGACTACGATACTATTAATATCAAAGTGTTCAAGACCAACCCTGATATATTTGTTCCGAATGCGTTTACACCAGGTAAAGGTCATAATACTGTGTTCAGGCCAATACCCGTTGGAATTTCCAATTTTGAATTCTTCCGCATATATAACCGATGGGGTCAGTTGGTGTATAGCACCAATGAAGCCAATAAGGGTTGGGACGGCAGCATTGGCGGTAAGCCTCAGGATCCTGGCACATTTGTTTGGATGGTGAGGGGTGTCGACTTCACAGGCAAGGTTATCTTTAAAAAGGGAACGATGATACTTATCAGATAAAATTCAAAGGTGTATTGGTGCTGGGTATTAGGTATTGGGGATTAGGATATCCAGAGTTCCGGAGAAGCAATTCCAAATACCGAATACCCTATAACATAGTACCATAAAGAAAACGCCATAATTTTCTCCCTCACTTCACTTCTCTTTACCGTTTATTTATTCTAAATTCAGCACCCGGTTCATCAATTAACCAACCGGAGACATAGCGAATCCGTATCGCTGTTTGCCTTTGAACATCTGGCTTATATGAAAAGATTGCTGGCGATAGTGCTGTTGGTGTTGCTTGTGCAGGCAGCCCTTGCAAGGCATATTAAAGGAGGGGAAATTTCCTACCAATATGTTGGTCCTGGCAATAATGGGTCAGATAGGTTCATTCTAACTCTTCGACTTTTTCTTGATTGCGCTGCCGCCGGCGCGCAATTAGACAATGAAGTAAATATTGCCATCTACCGAAACGGAGCCAACACTGCTGTGAATGGTTCTCCTTTCACACTACCGTTGACTGGTGACGTGTTTATTAATCTTTCTTCTCCCAATCCTTGTATTCAGAATCCTTCACCTGTTTGTTATCGCTTACGTACATATAGTATTCAAGTTGATTTGCCAAAATCGAGTCTTGGATATACTGCCATTTTCCAGAGATGTTGCCGCATCGATGGTATTAATAATCTCAATCCAAACGCATCCATTGGTTCTTCTTATGTAACGGAAATTCACGGGAGTGATGCAATTATACACGGAAGTAATTCTTCACCATTATATGTTGTAAAGGACACCGTACTCATTTGCCAGAATCGTCCGTTCCAACTTGATTTCGGTGCGTTTGATCCTGATGGCGATTCTCTTTCTTACCAATTCTGCGATGCATATGCATGTCCTGCAACACCACCGGTAATTGTAAATCCACCACCGCCAAGCTCGGTGGGATTTGTAGGTTATGCAGCTGGTTTTTCGGGAACGCATCCGCTTGGTCCGTCTGTGACGATTAATCCTGCTTCGGGACTCATCTCAGGAGTTGCTCCTGCGGGCGGCAATTATGTTGTGTGTGTTTGCGTAACTGAGTGGAGAAATGGAGTTCGATTAACTACACACCGAAAAGATTTTAATGTTCAGATTGATGATAAATGCGACTTTGCTTCCGCATTATTAAATGCGAGTTATGTGAATTGTGAAAACTTCACGCAAACTTTTAAAAACGAAGCGCCGCCTTCCCCATTAATACATACTTATACCTGGGACTTTGGCGTCCCCGGAAGAACCGATGATACATCAAAGCAAGCCTCTCCCACTTTCACATTTCCTGACACAGGCACATACAAGGTGAAACTCATTATTAATAAAGGCGAAGATTGCCCTGATTCTGCAACAACATTAATGAAAGTATATCCGGGTTTTCATCCAGGCTTCATGCACAGTGGCGCTTGCAAAGATTTTGCATTCCAATTTACTGATACCACCAGAACTACGTACGGAACAGTAACTGGGTGGAGATGGAACTTTGGCGACGAAACAACTGCCGCTGACTCGTCCGTGCTACCGAATCCTTCGTGGAAGTACACAAACGCAGGAACAAAACAGGTGATCTTCATAGTGGGCAATACAAAAGGATGTTTGGATACTGTAATTAAAGACATCATTGTGTACGACAAACCGCCAATCACATTGCCATTCCGTGATACTTTAATTTGTAGCATAGATACACTTCAATTATTTGCCGAAGGCTTAGGAAATTTCACTTGGCAGCCTGGATATAATATTATCGCACCAACTACCGCTTCACCATTCGTGTATCCGAAAGTGACCACCAAATATTATGTAACATTAAACGATCGCGGTTGCGTGAATACAGATTCCGTGCGCGTGCGCGTTGTGGATTTTGTTACGTTGAAAGCGAAGCCAGATAGTACTATTTGTTTGACAGATGCCGTTACCTTGCAAGCCACTGGCGATGGGCTTAAATTCAAATGGACACCTGCCAACACATTAGATGATCCAAATAAACGAAACCCGATTGCAACGCCACCGGCAAATGCGACGTATTCAGTAATAGCATCGATCGGAAAATGTAATGCGGTAGATAAAGTCACAATAAGAACGATTCCTTATCCAATTGCGAAGGCCGGTCGTGATACTACAATTTGTTATGAAGACACGGCGCAATTGCATGCGAGTATGGTTGCAAGTAGGTTCAGTTGGTCGCCAACAAATACGCTGCAGGATTTTAATACACTTAACCCGATTGCATTCCCGCTCAAGACCACTCAATATGTTTTGACGGTAACCGATACGCTGGGATGTCCCAAGCCTACAAAGGACACAATGTTATTGACCGTTCGACCAAAGATTCTTGCATTCGCGGGACGAGATACATCCATTGTGATTGGCCAACCATTGCAACTGAGCGCAAGTGGAGCAGAATTTTTTAAGTGGACGCCGCCGATTGGTTTGAACAGAACGGATATTGCAAATCCAGTTGCTCTGTTGAACGAGAACATCACTTTTGTTTTGAAAGCTTACACTGAAGAAGGTTGCTTCGCGATGGATACTATGACTGTGAAAGTATTTAAAACAGCTCCGGATATTTTTGTGCCGAATGCATTTACTCCGAATAGAGAATCAAATCCTGTTTTCAGACCAATCCCAGTTGGAATTTCAAAACTGAAATATTTCCGCATCTTCAATCGCTGGGGGCAACTCGTGTTCAGCACCACACAATCTGGTAAGGGTTGGGATGGAATGGTGTCTGGAAAAGTTCAAAACGCTGGTACTTATGCGTGGATGGTTGAAGGAATTGACTACACAGGCAAAACAGTTACAAAGAAAGGTACGATGGTGCTGATTCGATGATCTTGTTCGCGGTAGCATCGGCGAAGCTTATGCCAGATGCAAGATGCCATGATGCAGGATGCAAGATGCAAGAAGCCGAATGATTTCCGCGAGAAGATTTCGCTTCGAAGTACATAGACGCACCCCACTATTCGAGGTTTTTTTCAATATGCGAAACAACCGCAATTCGAGTACAGAGACAGACGCCTCAAATTCCTACGTCTGCGATTATATAGAAGCCTCCCACTTGGAATTTTCGAATTTCGACGAGCTCCATATTGTAAGGCTTGCGTCTATGTACTCGGGAAAAGGAGCTTTCGATGATATAATGAAAGTACAACGTTTCGGTTGCGTCTTGTGTCTTCGAACCGAAATCCGAATGCGTTCGGCATGGCATCTGGCATCTTGCATCCTGCATACTGCATCCTGTATCCTGTATCCTGATTATCTTTAGCCCTCAATTTTCAACAATGAGCAAGATCGTTTTGATCACTGGAGCTACCTCTGGATTTGGAAAAGCCTGCGCAGAAAAATTTGGATGCAACGGGTACGACTTAATAATTACGGGACGGCGTGAAGAACGATTAGAACAATTGCAAAAAGAATTGCAACAACATTATAATGTAGCAGTATTTCCGCTCACGTTTGATGTTCGCGATAAAAAGGCTGTTTTTGATGCTGTTGAGAGTTTGGATGAGGATTGGAGAAAAATAGACGTACTCGTAAACAATGCAGGACTAGCATTGGGTCGCGATTATTTCGAAGAAGCGAGCCTTGATGATTGGGATACGATGATCGACACCAATGTGAAAGGATTATTATACATGTCGAAGGCGGTGTTACCGCTGATGGTCGCACAAAAAAATGGTCACATTATTAATATCGGATCAACCGCAGGAAAAGAAGTATATGAAAAGGGCAATGTGTATTGCGGTTCCAAACATGCCGTGGCCGCCATTTCCGAATCCATGCGAATTGATTTATTAAGACACGGCATAAAAGTAACGGCCGTGCATCCCGGCGCAGCTGAAACTGAATTTTCGTTGGTACGGTTTAAAGGAGACAAAGACCTGGCAGCAAGTGTATATACCGGCTTCACTCCTCTTTCCGCCATAGACGTAGCGGAAGTTGTTTATTATGTCACTACGCTCCCACCACATGTTTGCATAAATGATTTAGTGATGACGTCAACTGCACAGGCGAATTCATTTTATTTTCATAGGAAGTGACGTGCTCTGGAAATTGAGGCTTCCGTCTTAGTACTCGAGTTAAACGTTTTTCGAAATAAAAGGACAGTTCAAACCTTTGGGTGCGTCTTAAGTCTTCGAAGCGGGATGTTTCCAAGTGTTCCCGAAACCTCGACGTTTACCATCTTCCCACTACGGGAAAACTCTTAATCAAATGCTAACGGCCTAATTATTATGCAGTTTTTAGCAGACCCAACGTTTCAAGGTATGGCCACGATTGACTAATTTTGGTCATTAATCCTTATTCTTTCAAAACGGTATATGAAATTCCTATGTAAGATCACCCTGATCGGTTGCCTGTTTATCACAACCTCTGCGGTTGCGCAGGAAGTTATTCGCCAACAAGCCTGCGATGTTTCCACGATCAAAAATCAGATTGACAGTCTCAAAAAATTATTTGCCCGAAATAATTTCGCGCTGGTGCGTGAAGCATCCATGACCATGGAAAGTGACTATGAGATGCCCATCATTGTGCCACTGACTGAAGGCTCCTTATATCAATTCGTTTTTATTGGTGACCCTACTTCAAGGCTGTATGAAGTGAGAATGTACGACTATGAGGAGAAGATGGTGACTTATCAAAAGAAAATGTGGGGCGATATAGACGGCAACATCATCAACTATCAATACACTCCCAAGTTCACGGAATACCACATGATCAAGCCACTCCAAACGAACAAACAAAAGAAAAAAGTTTGCGGGTATGTGATGCTCTACAAAAAAGTGGGATAGCCAAAATTAAAGATCGCAAGCTTAACGTGAGTCGATGTGAAGACACATCGGCGACGGGAGTTATGGTGCCAATGAAATCCTCAACTGTAAACCAGCTCTCGTATTCGTAATCGGTGGCGAACTCGATACTTTTGGAATTACCCTTCTCTGATCGAAATACAATTTCACGTTGATGCGATTGCTCAACACATAATCGATGTAAGGAGAAATCGTAATTACTTTTTGTCCTGACGTAGGAAGAGCAGCTGATTGGTCAAGCCTACTATTGGAAGTAGCATCATCCCGAATACTCATATCGAGTTGGAAGTGGATGTCGTTTTCCAATTTGTTCGACTTATCAGTCATGCCAGGCAATTTCACCTTGAAAGGCAATGGGAAACCTCTCTTTCTCCAACCCGCTCCTATTGTAAATTCAGTACTTCGGTTTTCACTCAATTGATAATCCACGAGACTCAAACTCAGTTGTCTTGATTTCCTGAATTCAACTCTTGCATTCAATTGATTCACGAATTGCATATCGAGATCGAGGAGCGGCGCGAACTGTTCGCTGATCGTGATATTTGGAACCAGGAAATATGGAACGAAGTTGCCACTCACGGGATCGACAAAGAATGGAAACCCTGCATGCGTAGGATCCCGGAACATCAGGTCCGAATTGAAACTGTTCATGCTTAAAGTACTGTTGTAAGCATGTGTGATCGCGAAATTGGTGAATATTTTTTCAAGACCTTTTATTCTTGTAAGACCATTGTACGTGATTCTCCAATTTGGTTTTGGCAGATAACCGGAAAAAGGATTTGCTCTTGTATTAGTATTGCTGTTTTTCACAAGTGCCACACTATTAGGATCCTTATCCGTGTATGCAGCGATGAACGCAGGAATCAATACGTCTTGCGCATATCTTCCATAACCTTCATAATAGCCATCCTGCTGCTGAATTTTGGAGGCATAAGGATTTGCATCAGACAAACGTTTCGAAAGAATCAACCTGTTTGCCTGGAATTTCTCAAAAGTGGCGGTTACTTCATTCGCCTTGAATGGAATGAACAACGTTTTGAAAGCAATGTAACTGATACTAAAGCTACCACTCGAATATGGATTCAATCGCACGAAGCCAGTATGACCGGTGGTGTCCTTATATAATTCACTATATGACTTTCCATATGATTTATCAAGATTCAAATCGATATTCAAATCCCGCACCGGTTGCAATTGCGCGGTGAGACTGATCTTCTGCACAAAATCCTGTCGGTTCTGATAGTTGAACGTGGAGTCGTTTGTCAGCCACCCCTTCTGCGCGTATCGGTTTATATCGTTTGTATCCGGCTGATGACCCAATATGAAATTTAATCCAGGCGCACCGCTCTTGAAGTTCATTCCGAAATGTTGTGTTGAATCGGTGTAACCATAAATCGTGGTATTCGCATTCTCAGAGAAATTAACGCTCACTCTTTTCACTGAGGTCAGTACTTTTCCAAATGCTTTTGTAACTCCACTCATCTGAACCGGTGCATTCGGATCGCGCTTTCTTTTCTTTCTACCGGTGGTGTCTTTTCTTATTGAACTGGAATCCTGTTTTGGTGGCGCAACCTGAGGTGCGTCTGAATCCAATGCTCGTAACCATCTTGACTTTGCGTAGAGCCTGGTGAAATCTAATTCTGCCGTCGCATTTTTATCCTGCCCATTCTGCATAGTGTTGCCGAGATTTTTCGCGACAAGCGAAGCAGCAATCCAATTGAATGTGGCCGTATACCCTAGCCGAACCGTGGTCCAATCAAGCGCTGGAATTTTGGCAGTAGGAAGTACGTATGAAAATGTTGCCTTCTGATTGAAAGTTACATTTCGTCCACCCTTCCAGAAATTATTCCACATCCTTTTCTTCTCTTGTTCATCCAATCGGCCACTATCTTCATCAACCCACGCGCGATTGATGGCTGTGTAATCAAAGTTGATAGAGCGCGTCAAATCCCATCTTACATTATAGAGTCGATCGTACGTGAAGAATTTATCATAGGTCTCCTGCAACACTCCTTTTGGTCCGCCTACATTCTTCGCTCGGAATGCTCCGAACTGTCGATTAATATCTGCCCTGAAACCAAGTAATGATGGAAGCGGATTAATATTGAAATCTTTGATCAATCCAAACCATGAAGATTTAGATCGAATCGATCGCTTGAACGGCTCCCAGTATTTCGGTGATGGTGTGTAATTATATCCAACCCCCGCCTTGTGTGTGGTTCGTTCATCATTTTCTATGAGCGGATTAATATGTTCCTGTTTTGTATACGAGTAAGTCAGATCCACATTCTCAACACTCCACGGTTTCACTTTCTTTCCCGAAATATTATTCTTTCGGACGTTAGTGAAATTGAACGTCTTGATTGTTGTCTGATCAACCGCGTCGTGCAGGATAGAATCCCGCTGACTCGAGGACGCTGCTCTTATTTTGTCGGTAAGCTTAATATCAAGGTCATAAGGATCGTACTGCGGAGTGCTCGTGATGCGTGTGATGCCTGCATAAAATGGAATGGATAGTCCTGCATTTTTCGGCAGCAACTTTCCAACATCGATATTGGCAGCCGCGTCAAATTGCGAAAGTGTTTCCCGCGAGCGCTCATTAATTCGCTGATCAATATTTCCGAATCCAATTCCTTTTCTGTTGCCCGCAAAATACAAACTACCCAGGTCGGCTAATTTAAAATCCACCCTTCCCAATGCAGCCCATCCGCCTTGTTCGTTCAAATGCGAAAGCCTGAGTTCGTTGAACCAAACTTCCATACACGCAGATTCTCTTCTTGCATTTTCTACGCCGATGAAAAATGCGCGGACCTCACCCAGGTTAGGGTTTCCGAAGATCGCGTATCGACCACCTTTTGCGTTTGCTTCAGAATAATAACCCGTTCGCCTCGGATCGCCTGATGGCAAATTATTTCGTCGCACTTTCAACTGAATGAGATCATTTAATTGAATAGCGAGGTTGTTTTCTTCGGGCCAGATCACCGTTTCCGAAGTGGAATACCACGGCGTCACCTTCAACGGAATTTTTATTTCATAATAATTATTGATGAAATCATTTCCAATTCTGACCACCGCATTTAGCTCATTGTCGGAAAGATCATTTGGTCCGGTAGATGCTTCCGCGTGGATGAACATATCTAACTTACCGTACTGACGTAAGTCGAGGTTAACCGTTTTAAAAACGCCTCTCGCATCACCCTTCAATAAATTACAAATCCTTAAGCTTATCGCCTGCTCGTTCTGCAACAGAACGGTGTTGTTGTTACTGAGTTGTTGTTGTCTTTCTACACCCGGAGGCAACACATATGGAATTGGTTTACGCTGACTATTCTCCTCGCGGTTAACTGCGAGCACGTTGAAGTCAACAGGAGAATTCGCAGGCAGTGGCTTGTATGTACCCAATGTATCCAATTGAAAACTGAATCTTCTCCACTGATTTCTTACTAATTCAAGTTTTGCGAACCGCAATACAACTGAGTCAGAAAAATCAGTGAGGAACATCCTGATAAACCGAATCGATTTAAAATCTGGAATATTGCCAACCTTCTTCTCGTATTCAGCAATCGGAATTCTAAAAAGAAACCAGCGCTCCGGAATACCACCGCTGGGAACAACCCGGATGGAGTCAGTAATGAAATTTGTTCCAACGCGTAGATCATTGGGACGTAGATGAACGCGGTACTGGAAATATTCCTCCAATTCATTCAACGTGTTGTCACGATTCAATTCTTCCTGATCCGGGTAAAGCGTATTTGCCGTTACCGTATTATCACCACTTGCAGCAACGGGTGAGTTGCCTTGTGGATTATTGATGTCCTTATAACGATTAAGAATATTCGCATCGGCCTGATCATAGGTCGCATCGCGGTAGTGTTTGAAATCATCAATGGAAGGATCATTCAACGCCTTTTGATAAATGGGCGACGAGGCTCCAAAGCGAACTGCTAATTGCGCCAGGTAATTTTGGAATTTGCTTTTTTCTGCATCGTCGGTCAATCCATCAAATCCCACATCCTGGTATGGACGATCCGACGGATCGTTGCTAAATGCATTTGTAACCTGAATAGTGTTTGCAGGCACTCTTCCCCATACAGAAGTGGAATCAATTACCGCTGGAATATTTGGAGTATTCAATCCATTTTCAAAAAATCTCCTTCCATCTCTAAGAATATCTTCAGAAATATTTCCCAGGTTGAAGTACAACTCTCCACCGCTACTGGCCGGATTCAAAACAAATGGATCCTGTATCCAGAATTCAATGAACTCTACATTGCCTGTTTCAAAATCCGTTTGATCGATAGAACGCATGATGCCACCCCATCGGGATTTCGGATCGATCAACTTTCCGTTTGCATCAATTCCTTTTGAAACTGTGGTAGGATTAACATCGAAGTTGTATGGGCCTTTCTCTGTTGGATAATAAGCTAAGTCGAAAGTCACGAGTTGTGCTAGCCCGTAGTCGGTCGTCTTATTTGGAAATAATTGTTGGACCGTGACGGCGCGAATGCGGGGATCCAACAAATTCTGATGCTTTACCGGATTATTAGGATTGTGACTATCCTGTAAAACCGGTTCAATATTATACCACGCAGTCTTTGCGCGATTGAAACCATAAGGAAGCGAATCAATAAAATCCGCTTCAGGAAATAAGCCATTGCCTTTTGGAGTTGATGCCAATGCCCAACTAATGACAGGAAAGCGCAAGTCAATTGAACTCTTGGCTCCTTCAAAATCATCAATGAAGATTAATCCTTCATTTCCTTTACCGATTTGAGGAGGATGGCCAGGTTGCAAATCAGCCGCCTCGCCATATGCATTCACAGTGCTCATTTCACTGGAGTTGTAAAATGGCAACTTGTTCAGCCACCTGGTGAGTCGCGGAAATTCCGAGCGATAGTTGAAATCCAAACCATACATGGTATTGCGAATAGGATCCTGGCTGTATTCAGTTTTGGTGAAGAATGGTCGCTCACCCAATCGCACAATAGTTCCACCCAAACTCAATTGTTCGCGTGCCGTATTCTTCGCGAGATAATCCACGCGCATGCCGAGATAATTCCTGTTTTGAATTCCATAACTCGCATTGTTCTCGTATTGCACATTTACCGGCACACCAGAATTGATGATCGCCTGGTTTATGATCTTTACAGTACCCAGATTATAATCCACTGTATAATCATAATTCTCTTTCAATACTTGTCCGCCTGCACTCACGACTACAGAACCGGGCGGCACATTAAATGCACCCAATGATATTTCCGATGTGGATTGACCTTTCGCAGTTCCGCTGATAATATATCGGTCAAGATTCGCATTTGTCTTCGCTACTTCCTTGATGGTATCATACAATGGATAGAATAAATATTTCTGTCGAAGCGCCGCGGAGTCTGCTGGATTCATAAATGCTGAATCCAAATCATGACCGAAAGGTTCGAGCTTCGGAAAAATAATTCGTGCCTGCGCGGATACAACAGTCAATCCTTCCAGATAGTCAAATACACCATCCGGCACAGGATCCGATCGAGCGTTTAATCGATCCAGATTGAGAACGGTGATGAGCGGAACGCCCGACTTATCGCCTTCTGGCAAGAAGCGTTTTGGGCCTTTGCTCGGCTCCTCGTACAAAATATTCAGTTTGAAATCTGCAGGTTGAATGCTGGAAATAAAACTTCCATCCTTTGTGTGAAGCGTATAAATATTTTTCATCATCAGGTCCCATATCGGTAGTTGGGTACGCTGTGACGTTGCCTTCAATAATTTTAGGAACAATACTTTCTGAATCCCTGCTTTGCTTGCCGTAGTGTCTGGAGGTACGTCTTGAGAAAATTCACCAACCTGGTAAATTTTCCCATTGTAACTATACTGAAATGCGACTGCCAACACTTCATCGGGTTGCAGCGGTTGATTCAATGATAAATATCCAATGACTGGATTATAAGAGAAATCATTTGCATTTAATTTTCGTCCGAATGTTTTTTCAAAATCCTGAACCGGAGTCAAGCCAAGTGCATTCAGTCGCGTAGTAACGAGTGACGAATTACGCGAATTAGGGTCCGTGACAAGTCTGTTATACAAATCATTTACATTGTTATCCGGTAAACCATTTGGAAGCGGTTGAAATAAATGAACATTCGGATTGTATGGCTGGTTTTCGCCAAGGTCCATTAAGCCTACTACATCGCGCGTTTCCGTAGTTGCGCCGGTTCTGTTTGTGACCCATACTTCCATGCGAAGAATTTGCACCTGCGAATTCACCACAGGCAAATTTTTCATCGCGTTGTTGTAGTTCTTTCTGAAATATTGTGCAAGCAGGAAGTGGCGATTCTCTTCATAGTCGTTTGCACGAAATTCAAAAGGTATTGTTGCGGAACCTCCCGCAAAACTTTGCGATTGCCGCTGAGCCCGCTGGTTGGCAAGAACTGAAGTGATATACAGCTTTCCAAACTGTAGCTGCGTTTTCAAACCGAATAATGATTGAGCTCCGGGAATCAGTGAACCCTTAGTGCTGAAGGCAACGTTACCTGCTTCAATTCTTTTGATGATCTCATCATCGCGACCAGTATAATCTAACTTCAATTGATTTTCGAAATCGAAAGTGGCGAGCGTGTTATAATTGATCGGCAGCATTAGCTTATCTCCGATCTTTCCCACCACGCTCAGATTCGCGTTCATATCGAAATCAAATCCACCAGTCTTCCGTGCATTCTCGGGAAGAACAGGATTCTTAATATTCTGCCCCTGATATCCCGCGAGGATGTCGATGTTTCCCTGTGGCTTGATCTCCACCTTTGGAAGTCCATCGGGACCACTTCCAAAAATCCGGTTCACCAGGTTATTATGCCATTGCAGTTTAGGCCTGATATTTTTTCGATTCAATCCGCTAAGGATATCGGCTCGTTTGCGGAAGTAATCCACTTCCGACTTGCGGGCCTGCATTCTTTGAAACTCTTCATACGTGAAATAGGTAGGAGAACGATAGTACCGGTTTCCTATCTTTTCTACGATGTAATATCTCCTTGTTTTGGGATCAAATTCAACCGAGTCGGTGATGTTGGATGGCGACTTCAGGTCAAATGAGTGAGTATTTGGATAGGTGAATTTGTCGCCCCTTCTGTCCTGGATGGGATATTTTAAAGTGTCCGAATTTTGGAATGGCGATGCCTTGCCTTGTGAGAAAGCGAAGAGTAAGAGAATACAAAAGACAACCGGAACTTTAAAGAATCGATCGGTACAGGTCACAGACTTAGGCAACAAGTTGGTTACGTAGAGATCCTTTCAATAGTTTAGAGTGATTTTAGTGCTTTTTTGATGATATCCTCTACTTTGAGGCCGGGTTCAGCTGCCAGTACTTTTCGTACCACTATTTCGCCTGTATTCCGTGCTATTCCCAAAGCAATCAACGCATTTAACGCATCCTGTTCCAAGGAATTGTTTATCAATGGGGAAATATTTGATCCGGGCTGGAATTTTCCCATCTTATCCCTCAATTCCAGGATGATTCGTTCTGCTGTTTTTTTACCAATGCCTTTGATGCTTTCCAAGGCCTTGGCATTACCCTGGGTAATGGCCTTGGTGATCTCGTCGGGTTTCATGCTAGACAGCATCATTCTGGCCGTTGCTGCACCCACTCCGCTAATACTGATCAGGTGCAAAAACATCTCTTTTTCGGCAGTCTCAAAAAATCCGTAAAGGGTATGTTTATCCTCCTGTATATGAAGGTGGGTAAATAACACGCCCCGATCAAGCGATTGTATGCGGCTAAAAGTATTCAGACTGATTTGCACTTCATATCCCACCCCGTTCACATCAAGCTGCACTATGGCTGGCGTTTTGAGTACAAATTCTCCTTTCAAAAATGCAAACATGCTTGCGAAAATAGGGGTTAAGTTTGAAGTTTGAGGTTTGAAGTTTGAGGTTCGAGCTTGGAGGTTACCTTGTGCTATGGTGGATCAGGTAGGTACTTGAAATCGAACCGGAACGTTTAAGAGTTGTCTTTGTGCGATATGCATTACATTTGCCACCAATTTTTTTTAATCGCTTATTCGCGAAATGAATCGAATTCTCAATTCATGTCATAGGCGGCCTGGCTGCATTTCGTGTAATTCGTGTAATTCGTTTATTTCTTACAATTCGCGTAACAATAATCCAAAATCATGAGCAAACGCATTACTGCAGCAATAACAGGCGTTGGAGGTTGGGTGCCCGACAATAAATTGACTAACGCGGACTTTGAAAAAATGGTAGACACCACCGATGAGTGGATTAAAACGCGCACTGGAATTTCTGAACGACGAATTTTGAAGGGAGAAGGAAAGGCCACCTCAGATCTGGGCGCTCCCGCAGTGTTGAACCTTTGCCAGAAAAGAGGAATTGATCCTGCTGAAATTGATTGCCTTATTTGCTGCACAGTTACTGCGGACATGATGTTTCCTGCAACTGCGAATATTATCTGTGATAAAGTAGGCGCACGTAATGCATTTGGATTTGACCTGGGTGCAGCTTGTTCAGGATTTTTATATGGCGTTACTACGGGTACTGCATTTATTGAAAGTGGTAGATATAAAAAGGTAGTAGTTGTGGGTGCCGATAAAATGAGCGCGATCGTTGATTACAGTGATCGAACTACGTGTGTTTTGTTTGGTGATGGCGCAGGAGCAGTATTACTGGAACCAAATACGGAAGGATTTGGAATCTTGGATAGTATTTTAAAAAGCGACGGAAGTGGCGCTCCATATCTCCATCAAAAAGCAGGTGGGTCATTAAGACCGGCATCCGTTGAAACGGTTGCTGCAAAAGAACATTTCATTTACCAGGATGGTCAGCCGGTATTTAAGTTCGCTGTTAAAGGAATGGCAGATGTTAGTGCTGAGTTATTAGAAAAAAATAAATTGACCGGCGATGATATCGCATGGCTGGTTCCCCACCAGGCTAATAAAAGAATTATTGATGCCACCGCCAATCGCATGGGTCTCTCTCACGATAAAGTAATGTTGAACATTCACAAATTTGGCAATACTACGGCTGCAACCATTCCGCTTTGCTTATGGGAATGGGAGAAAAAATTAAACAAGGGTGATCTCATTGTGCTAGCTGCATTTGGAGGTGGATTTACGTGGGGAGCTACGTTAGTGAAATGGGCTTATTAGTTTGATCTTCGATTGGATCTCCCGGCAATTGCCGGATCCGGACAATACCTGCTATATATACGCACGAACGATTCAAAGGAGTCTAAACGTTATAGTCAGATAAATGGTATTTCCATTTGAATCTTACATCGCGCTCATGAACGGCTGAAAAATATTCTACACTTTTAGCTTCACATGATTTCTTGACCACACAATAAAATCCGTTGGTGGAATTTTAGTTTGTCCCAGTTGTCTTAACATGGTAACGAGCTGTCCACGATGATAAGTTCCATGATTGAAAACATGTAATAACATCTGGTATGTAGGTTGCTTGAACGGTTCCCTCTTAGTGTTTTGATATTTGAACACATGGTCCAGCGTCATTTCCGATGAATTGTTTATCCAGTCCTCCCACATTCTGTTTTGTTGCAAAAGATTTTGAATTACTTCCTGTGTGCTTCCCTTAAAATAATCCTGGGGACGATTGATATTTTCCATCAGCTTCAATCGTTGCCACCAAATATGCTCTGCACTCCACATGTGTAATAGGGTGAGGTGGATGCTTGGAAAGCTACTGATTACATCTTTCTGATACAGATCCTCCGGAAAGGACAGAATGTACTCAGTTAGTTTTTGGTTTGCCCATGTGTTAAAGCCAGCCAATTGCTGCAGAAGGGTCTTCATGAAATTCCGTTTACATTTGAAGGTGTTAACGGGAACGAATTAACAAATAAAGCTAAACATGTCTGACAAAAATTTTCCACCATTAGGTTTTAGTTCTGTAGCAGTGCATTCCGGTCATCGCCAGGACCCTAATTACTCGCACATCACCCCCATTTATGCCAGCAGCACCTATGTATTTGACACCGCGGAGCAAGGGATGCGCAGGTTTAGTGGAAAGGAAGACGGATACATTTACTCGCGCTGGGGGAATCCAACATTTACTGAAGCCGAAGAAAAAATTGCCTCGCTAGAAACCTACGGCTTAAATGAAAAACTTCAAGTGAAGGGAATATTACATGCATCGGGAATGGCGGCTATTTCTACAATGTTGTTCAGTAATCTTAAGGCAGGTCAAAAAGTGCTTACGCATTATTCTCTTTATGCGGGTACCAACGACTACTGCCATCAAATTCTTCCCGACTTAGGAATTGAAGCCATCATAATGGATCTACGTGATTTGGAAAAGGCAGAAGACGTATTGAAGAAAGATAAGAGCATTGCATTCATCTACCTTGAAACGCCTGCCAATCCCACATTGCAGTGTGTAGACATAGATGCACTAACGCAGCTCGCAAAAAAATATGGAAAGAAGGTGGGTTGCGATAACACATTTGCAACGCCCTACCTGCAACAACCATTTAAGTACGGAGTCGATTTCGTGATGCACAGCACCACAAAATTTTTGAATGGACATGGCACAGCAATCGGAGGCATCCTGCTGGGATCCGACATTGATTTCATGAACGGAAAAGCCACGAAAATGCAAAGAGTGTTGGGAGGCAACAGCAATCCTTTTGATGCATTTGTATTAGTCAACGGTTTGAAAACCCTCGAACTAAGAATGGAACGTCATTGTGCCAATGCAATGGAGGTGGCACAATTTCTTGACACACACCCTGCAGTGTCGAAAGTAAATTATAACGGTCTTAACTCGCATCCTGATTATGCTATCGCAAAAAAACAAATGCGCCATCCGGGTGCTATGATGAGTTTTGAATTGAAAGGTGGATTAAAAGCAGGAACACTGTTGATGAATAAATTGAAGCTGTGCATACGTACCGTTTCTTTGGGAACTACGGAAACACTTCTCTGTCATCCAGCATCCATGACGCATTTCAGCGTTCCACCCGATCAACGCATTAAATATGGCATCAGTGATGGATTGATCAGGATGAGTGTAGGGATTGAAGATGCGAAGGATATTATTGAAGATTTATCACAAGCTCTCGGGTGAGATTCGTTTCCGCACCCATTGCCCCTACGGGGCAAATGATTTCGGCTATATATATTCTACCGACCCTTTGCTCCTACGGAGCAAAGAAGATCCATCTTTGCGTATATTCAAACTCCAAAGCAGTGCTATGAGAAAAGTTTTTTCACTTTTATTTGCAATCCTCCTTTTGCTCCAAACTTCACATGCTCAGTCCGTGGATAAACGTCTTGCCGGCATCGACACTTTTATTACCCGCATATTAAAAGAATGGCATGCTGCAGGATGCGCGGTAGCTGTAGTAGATAAGAACAAAGTGATTTTAGCAAAAGGATTTGGATACAAGGACTACGCGCAGAAAAGTCCGGTTACTGAAAATACACTGTTCGCGATTGGATCGTGCTCCAAGGCGTTTACTTCCTCGTTACTTGGAATGCTGGTGAAAGAAGGAAGATTAGATCTGGATAAACCGGTACGGGATTATTTGCCCGAGCTAAAGTTTTACAACGAGTACCTCACTGACCA
>Ga0157378_10001382_pt1 | contig 21800 bp, 18 predicted proteins | sample M65metaG_FD_115309 | JGI IMG/M metagenome (GOLD analysis project Ga0157378, IMG submission 115309) | Miscanthus rhizosphere microbial communities from Kellogg Biological Station, Michigan, USA - M6-5 metaG | ecosystem: Host-associated > Plants > Roots > Rhizosphere > Soil | place: USA: Michigan...
GGACGATACCGTCGTGGTGATCACGCCGTCGCAAAAGGCGCGCGCCGCTGTCCAGAAACGCATGGAGGATCTACTCCGATGAACGACCCGCAACGGGTCGCCGTAGTCGGGGCAACAGGCTATGCAGGTTTCGAGCTGGCCCAACTTCTCCTCCGGCACCCCAAAATTCAAAAGCCGACCTTTTACTTGCGTGAGAGTTCGGCGCACGTGAAGTGCCTCACCGAAATTTTCCCGCACCTGCGCGGCTGGGGCGAAGCGCCTTGCAGAACGTTTTCGGTCGACGCGATTGCCGCGAGCGGAGCGGGCACAGTTTTCCTGGCCACGCCGCATGAAGCTTCGCTCGAAACAGTGCCGCAGCTTCTGAATGCGGGTTTGCGGGTGGTGGACCTGAGCGGCGCGTTCCGCTTCCACGATCCGGAAACGTTTGCGCACTGGTACAAATTGCCGGCTCCGCCAAAAGAGCTGGCCGAAGAGGCTGTGTACGGTTTGCCGGAGCTTTATGCCGATCAATTGCCGGAAGCGCGCCTGGTTGCCAACCCTGGCTGTTATCCGACGAGTGTGATTCTGGGTCTCCGGCCGCTCGTGGAGTCAGGCTGGATCGCCACCGAGCGCGGCATTGTCGCCGACTGCAAGTCGGGTGCGACGGGCGCCGGCAAGGAACCCAAGAAGGAGTTGCATTTCGCCGAAGTCGACGAAAATTTCCGCGCCTACGGTTTGTTCTCGCACCGGCACACGCCGGAAGTGATCGATCACACGGGCATCGCGGGAGAAGACATCGTTTTCACGACGCATCTCCTTCCCGTGGCGCGCGGCATTCTTTCGACTCTTTATGTGTGGTTTACCGAGCCGCATACCGCGCAGGAAGTGGAATCGCTTTACCGCGCTTTTTACGCGGACCGCCCGATGATGCGCATATGGCCAGCCGGAAAATTGCCGGAACTGCAGCATGTGGCGCACACGAATTTTTGCGATATCGGTTTTTCGCTCGATCCCGCGGGGCGGCGCCTCGCGGTCGTCAGCTGTCTTGACAATCTCGGCAAGGGCGCCGCAGGCCAAGCCGTACAGAATATGAACCTGATGATGGGAATCGAGGAGGCAACAGGACTTCGATGAGATTAGTGGTCAAAGTTGCGGGGGCACTACTCGATGATGCGAAGGCGATGGAAACGCTGGCGCGTCAGGTGGCGCAGCTTGCCCACCAGGGCCATGAAATTCTGGTGGTGCATGGTGGCGGGAAGATTTTTACCGCCACGCTCAAGCGCATGGGAATTGAAAGCAAGTTCATCAACGGGCTGCGCGTGACGGACCGCGAAACCCGTGACGTTGCGGTGATGGTTCTCGGCGGTTTGCTGAACAAGCGGCTTGCCGGAGCGATTTCTGCCGCAGGGCAGCCCTCCATCGGTATCTGCGCTTCGGACGCGGGCTGCTTCCTCGCCGAGCCGATGATGCACGATGAAGTGATTGGCGGCCTGGGTTTTGTGGGCTATCTGACCGGAGTGAATCTGGAAATCCTCGAATCGTTCTGGAAGGCGGGCGTCGTCCCGGTGGCTTCCTGCATGGGTCTCGGCGCTGACGGGGAGCTCTACAACATTAATGCCGATCACATGGCCGCCGCGTGCGCGGAATACATTCACGCCGACCGCCTTATTTATCTTACCGATGTGGCCGGAGTTCTCGACGGTTCCAAGGTGCTGAAAGTGGTTTCCACGGGCGATGCCGAGTATTTAATTCGTCAGAATAAGGTTTCAGGCGGCATGATCCTAAAGCTCGAAGCTTGCAAGCGCGCGCTGAACGCGGGTGTTGCGGAAGTGCGCATCGTGGGCGGTTCGGTGCCCAAAGGTTTGCTGGCTGCGGCGAACGGCGCGCGGTTCCCCGGCACACGCGTTACCTCGGAATTTCCCGCCAGCACCACGGGAGTGGTGCAGTGAAATCGAATTCCAGGAAAACCGTAGAGAAACCGGTGAAGAACGTTAGAGGTTCTTCGGGCGCGTCGAATTCTGTCCTGCAGGATGCGTCGCGGCACCTGATGAATACGTACAAGCGCTCCGACATGATTTTTACGCACGGGCGCGGCTGCTACGTGTTCGATCAAACCGGAAAGAAGTATCTCGACTTTCTCGGTGGCATCGCTGTGAACGCGCTTGGCTATTCTTATCCGGACCTGGTGAAGACGATCCGGCGCGAGGCGAACCGCGCGGTTCACGTCTCCAATCTTTTTCATAATCCGTTTCAAGGGCCGCTCGCGGCGAAACTAGCAAAGTGGTCCGGCATGGATCGCGCCTTTTTCTCCAACAGCGGTTCGGAAGCCGTGGAAGGCGCGCTGAAGCTGGCTCGCATTGCCGCGAAAAAGAAACCCGGCGGAACAACCAAGACGCGCATCCTGGCGCTCGAAAACTCATTCCACGGACGCACTTTCGGCGCGCTTTCGATCACGCATACGTTGAAATACCGCGAGCCGTTCGAGCCGCTCGTGCCTGGAGTGGAGTTTGTCCGCTTAAATGACGTCGCGGATCTCGAATCCAAATTTAAGGACGACGTTTGCGCAGTGGTCATCGAGCCGATCCAGGGTGAAGGCGGCATTTATCCGGTCAGCACCGATTTCTGGAAGCGCGCGCGCGAACTCGCCACCGAACACGGTGCCGCGCTCATCGCCGACGAAATTCAGTGCGGCCTCGGGCGTACGGGCAAGGAGTTCGCCTACCAGCGCCTCCCGGGATTGCCGGACATCGTCATCGTGGCAAAGCCGCTCGCAGGTGGATTGCCGCTCGGCGCGTTTCTGGCGCGGGAGGAATTTGCCTCTTCGTTTGTGCCGGGCTTGCATGGCTCGACATTCGGCGGCGGACCGCTGACCTGCGCCACGGGCCTTGCGTTCCTGGAAGTCGTGGAGCGCAAGCACCTGCTGGCCAACGTGCGCGCGCGAGGCGCTGAGCTAAAAGCGGGCCTGAAAAAGATGGCCGCGAAATTTGATTTCATCCGCGAAATTCGCGGAGAGGGCCTGATGCTCGGCGTCGATCTGGACGTCGAGGGCGCTCCCTATGTTGCTGAAGCTCTGAAGCAGGGCCTGCTCATCAACTGCACGCACGACCATATTCTTCGCTTTCTGCCGCCGTTTATTCTGACAGCGCAGCAAGTGAAGGAAGGTCTCTCGAAAATCGAATCGGTCCTTGCCAAGACCGAGCGGCCCGCCAAGTCCGCGGCCGTAACTTCCGCTCCTACCGCGGCTCTGACGCTTGCGGCCGCGAGGTAAAAATGAATGCCCAGGTCCAGGCGCAGAGCCACACGTTGAGTTTTTCTTCCGATCTGCTGACCGGCACGGAATGGAGCGCGGCACAGGTCCAGGAACTTTTCCGACTGGCCGCCGATGTCAAGGCTCATCCGGAGCGCTACAAATCCGCCCTGGCCGGCCGTTCTCTGGCCATGATTTTTGAAAAGCCTTCATTGCGCACCCGCGTAACGTTTGAAGTGGGAATTACCAGCATGGGCGGCACGGCGGTTTACCTCGATCATGCGGACACGCATCTTGGCGATCGCGAATCGGTACCCGATGTTGCGCGGTGCTTGTCGCGCTGGGTGCAGGGAATTGTCGCGCGGGTCTTTTCGCAAGAGGCGCTCGAAGTTCTAGCGGCGCATGCTACTGTCCCGGTGATCAACGCGCTTTCGGATGTTTACCATCCGTGTCAGACGCTGTGCGATTTCTTCACCATCGAAGAAAAATTCGGATCCGCACGCGGCGTGACGCTGGCCTACGTCGGCGACGGCAACAATGTCTGCCATTCGCTGCTGGTCGCCGGAGCGCGCGTCGGCGCCCACGTGAGAATTGCGACGCCGGCGGGCTACGAGCCGGACGCGAAGATCGTGGCCGAGGCGAAGCGCGATGCCGCCGCCACGCAGGGCACCATCGAATTATTTCGCGCTCCCGAAGAAGCCGTATCGGGCGCGCAAGCTGTGTACACAGATGTTTGGGCCAGCATGGGACAGGAAAGCGAGACCGCAGCGCGCGCCGCAATCTTCGCGCCCTATCAGGTCAACGTCAAACTTATGTCCCAGGCCGCGCCTGACGCCGTGTTTCTCCACTGCCTTCCTGCGCATCGCGGCTCCGAAGTGACCGACGAGGTCATCGAATCGCCGCGATCTATCGTGTTTGACGAGGCGGAAAACCGCCTGCATGTGCAGAAAGCCATCCTGTTGATGCTCCTAAACTGAAAGGACAACCGGTGCCAAAGAAAGTAGTTCTCGCCTATTCAGGCGGACTTGATACGTCAATCATTATTCCCTGGCTCAAGGAAACCTACGGCGGCTGCGAGGTCATCGCGATGATCGGCGATGTGGGCCAACAGGAAGATCTGAAAGCGGCGAAGAAGAAGGCTCTCGCCACGGGCGCATCTTCCGCGACGATTGAAGATTTGCGAGAAGAATTTTTGACCGGCTATGTCTGGCCGACGTTGCGCGCGGGAGCGGTGTACGAGCACAAGTATCTGCTCGGCACGTCCATGGCGCGACCCGTGATCGCCAAGCGCCAGGCCGAAATCGCGCTTGAAACCGGCGCCGACGCCGTGGCCCACGGCTGCACGGGCAAGGGCAACGACCAGGTGCGTTTTGAGCTGGCGTACAAAGCGATCGCGCCAAAAGTAAAAATTATTGCGCCGTGGCGCGAGTGGACCATCAACTCGCGCGAGGACGCCATCGCTTATGCGAATGCGCATAAGGTGCCCGTGGAGCAGACCAAGGCCAACATTTATTCGCGCGATCGCAATATCTGGCACCTGAGCCATGAAGGTGGCGTGCTCGAAGATCCAGCAAACGAGCCGGACGAAGCGATGTGGCAGTGGATTGCCTCTCCGGAAAAAGCGCCGAACAAGCCGGCGATCGTCGAGATCGGCTTCGAGGGTGGAACGCCCGTTTCAGTGAATGGAAAAAAGCGATCCGCGATGGCTTTGCTCGATCAGCTGAACGAAATTGCAGCGGAGCACGGTGTTGGCCGCATCGATCTGGTGGAAAATCGGCTCGTCGGCATCAAGTCTCGCGGCGCGTACGAAACGCCGGGCGGCACACTGCTCGTCACCGCGCATCGCGAACTTGAAACGCTGTGCATCGACCGCGAAACCGCACATTATTCGGAAGCGTTATCGCTGCGGTACGCCGAACTCGTGTACTACGGTGCGTGGTTTACCCCGCAGCGCGAAGCGCTCGACGCCTATTTCACCGAAGCGCAGAAACGTGTGACCGGCACCGTGGGCCTGAAACTCTACAAGGGAAATGTTTCCGTCACGAAGCGCGTATCGCCCTATTCGCTGTACAGAAAGGGCCTCGCTAGTTTTGCCATGACGGGATACAACCCCAAGGATGCCGAAGGTTTCATCAATCTGTACGCGTTGCCCGTGACCATTCCGGAGGAAGCGAAAGTAAAGTGACTGCCGCGCCTAAAGAGCAGCCGTCAGGAAAATTGTGGGGCGGGCGCTTTGACCGCGCTCCCGACGAACTGTTCTACCAGTTTCAGCGCTCGTTCTCATTCGATCGCCGCCTGCTGCCCCACGAACTGGCCGTCGATCGGGTGTGGGCAGGCGCGCTGGAATCGGCCGGCATTCTTTCCGTCGAGGAAATGCAAGACACGCTGACCGCGCTCAACAAAATTGCCGAGCGCGCGTCGAGTGATTTTGCCTGGCTGGGCGGATCGCCCGCCGAAGACGTGCACCATTTCGTCGAGACGGCGCTCGTCGAATACCTCGGGCCGGTCGGATACAAGCTGCACACGGGCCGCAGCCGGAATGAACTCGTGGCCACCGATTTCCGAATGTTTGTGATGGAATCGGCTGGTGAGATGCGCGTGGCGGTGGAGCGGCTGATTTCCGCGCTCGTGGGCCAGGCCGAAAAATACCTGGGCATTCCGATGCCCGGCATGACACATATGCAGCACGCGCAGCCGATTCTGTTTTCGCATTTCCTGCTCGCGCATGCGGAAGCCTATTTTCGCGATTTGACGCGACTTGAATCCGCCATCGCAGGCGCGGACAGTTGTCCGATGGGTTCGGGCGCGCTCGCTGGCTGCGCCCTTGACGTAGACCGTGGAGCGATTGCGCGCGAATTGGGCTTCGCGCGGCCTACGGCCAACAGTCTGGACGCCGCCAGCGACCGCGACTTCGCGCTCGATTATCTTTATGCGCTGGCCGTAATCGCGACGCATCTCTCCCGCCTTGCCGAGGATTTCGTTTTGTTTGCGTCACAGGAGTTCGGTTTCATCGTGCTGCCCGATGAATTTTCAACGGGCAGCAGTTTGATGCCGCAGAAGAAAAATCCCGACGCGTGGGAACTTTTGCGAGGAAAGACCGGCCGCGTCACCGCATCGCTCCACACGCTGCTGACGACACTTAAGGGATTGCCGTCGAGCTACCAGCGCGATTTGCAGGAAGACAAGGAACCCGTGTTCGCGGCGCACGATCAGGCGATCGCGATGCTGACGATCGCCGCCGGAGCCGTGGCTGCCACGCGTCCGAACGAAGCTCGCATGCGCGAGGCGGCGTCCGATCCAGCTCTTCTGGCAACGGAAGCAGCGCACTATCTCGTACGCCGGGGCGCGCCGTTCCGCCAGGCGCACGAAATTGTTGGTCACATCGTTCGTGAAGCCGAGCGCACCGGAACAACGTTCTCGACGTTGCCGATCGAAACGCTGCAGAAGTTTTCTTCACTTTTCGCGCCTGATTTTTACGACGCCCTGAAACTCGAGTCCGCATTGGCTGGTCCGGACGTCGAGGGCGGAACGGCGCCCGACCGGGTGCGAGACGCCATCGCCACCGCCAAGGGACGCCTGGCCGCTTTGGAGACACGCTCATGAGGGCGCGCACAGCCCGTATGAGCGATGCGGCCGCCGTACATCGTCTGATCGCGCACTATGCTGGCGAGGGCCTGCTGCTTCCTCGCACGGAGGCGGAAATCCGCGAACACATCGCCCGTTTCCTCGTGCTCGTCGAAAAGCACGGCAAAGAAGACAAAGTTCTCGGCTGCGTGGCTCTTGAGCCTTACGGCTCTGACCTCGCCGAAATCCGTTCGCTCGCCGTAGCGCCGGATGCGCGAGGCCAGGGCCGCAACGTGGGCGATCGGCTGATGAAGGCCGCGATGGACACGGCGCGCCGGCGTAAAATCGCGCGCTTGTTCGCCGTGACGCACCGGCCGGAATTTTTCTCGCGCTACGGATTCACCCCCGGCCCGCGACAAATTGTGCCTGAAAAAATCGAACGCGATTGCGTCACGTGCCCGAAGGAGCGCAAGTGCAACCTGATCGCGACCGTCGCAATAGTCTCGCCGGATCGCGACCTATTGCCCGTCCTGAACGGAGCGGGAAAGGTTCTCTCGGTCGCATGAGCTGCAAAATCGAAACGCCAGCGGCTAAGGCCGGGCTTCCTTTAAGGATTTTACGTCGTGGCTAAAAGCCACGACCCACTAACCAAGGAGAGATTCCTCGCTCCGCTCGGAATTCCAAAGCGGGCTGTCTTTTCGAAAAGATCGGGCCGTACAAAGACGCTGGCTGCATCAAGAAGAGAAAACTTGAACACCAGGAAAAAGATGAGCAAACTTCCATCGGCTGGCGCCCTGCCGCGCGGGTTTCGTTTCGCTTCGGCATCCTGTGGCCTGAAAAAGCGCGGCCATACCGGCACGCTGGACGTCGCGATGATCGTTTCCGACACTCCGGCATCGGCGGCGGCCGTCTTCACGCAAAATCTGGTGCAGGCGCCGCCTGTCGTCCTGTCGCGCGAACACGTCCGCGCCTCGGCCGACTCTATGCGCGCGGTCATCGTCAATTCCGGCAACGCCAATTGTTCCGTGGGACCGAGCGGTATGGCTGCAGCACGCGTCACCGCCAATCACGTCGCGGAATTGCTCGGCTGCGAAGCGCAGCAAGTGGTGGTGTGCTCGACAGGAGTAATTGGCGTTCCGCTGCAAGTCGAAAAAATCCTGAAAGCCGCCCCCGGCCTCGCCAAGTCACTCGCATTTTCCTCGCGCGCCTTTGATGGTTTGAATCGGGCCATCATGACCACCGACACGCGCCCCAAACGCGCCGCCGCCAGTTGCCGTATCGGCGAAGGCCAGAGCGCCAAGACCGTGCGCGTCGCCGGATGCGCCAAAGGCGCCGGGATGATTCATCCCAACATGGCGACCATGCTTTCGTTCGTCGTCACCGATGCTGCGATCGAGCCTGCAGTGCTCGATGTAGCGCTGCGTGACGTCGTCTCCCGTACATTCAACTCCATCACCGTGGACGGCGACAGTTCCACGAACGACACGCTGCTCGTTCTTGCCAACGGCGCCAGCGGCGCGGCAAAAATCACCGAAACTTCCGGGGCGGATTACGCGAATTTCGTCGAGGCTTTAGAAAAGGTATGCAAGAGCCTGGCGATCGGAATTGTCGAGGATGGCGAAGGCGCAACGCACCTCGTTGAAATCGAAGTACGCGGCGCGCCAACCGACGCGGCTGCGAAACAAGTTGCGCAGACCATCGCGCTCTCTTCACTGGTAAAAACAGCCATTGCGGGCGCCGATCCGAACTGGGGCCGAATCCTTGCGGCTGCCGGGCGTTCCGGAGTTCCCTTCAACCCGGACCAGGCGGAAATCTGGCTTGGCGGAATTAAAATGTATGGCCCGCCGAAACGTTCAAATTACTCGATCGCCATCCCTCTCGATGAGCGCGCCGCACATCGCCGCCTGCTCAAAAAAGATATTCCGATCGTCGTCGATTTGCACAACGGGAGCGGCTCCGCCCGGATGTGGACCTGCGATTTCACCAAGGAATACGTCCACATCAATGCCAGCTATCGAACGTAAGATTTCCTACCAGAGTAACTAATCGGCTACACGGAGCAGCCCCGGTACCATAGTTCTATGGGGTTCGCACGACCACTCCCATATCCTGATGAAAATCCATCAATGCATCCGCGCGGACCGCGAGATGTCTTCCAATTCCTTTTTGGAGGTGATTTCATGGGCGACGGTATCTTGGCGAATGCAATTCGGCGCAACGGGCGCAATTGCGTCTTGCTGGGCCTCGGAGGATTAGCGTTCATTGCCGTGCTGTTCTGCGCGGAGGCGCGCTATCTCCACAACTTCTTCCATGGACCGTTTCCCATCAGCCAGGCGACGCTGCTCGGCATTCACGACCCCGGCGCACGAAGCGACTCCTTCGTCACGATTCAGACCGATAAGACGGCTGATACCGGCTTCGAAGAATCCAGCACCGATTACTTCATCACTTCGCATCATCCCATTTTGATGGCAAAGATTGGCGACCGCATCCTCCTGGTGAAAGTTTCAAAAGGCTATGAAGGGACACGGTTTTCGGGAGAACTCACGGGAATTCCGTCCGATGTGCAGACCCAGGTGCTGCAGATTCTGGAGCAGCGGTACCCGACCCTGAAAGGCCAGTTCTTGCCGCTCCTGCTGGATGCCACTGGCTATCGCTTCAACGGCTATTTTGCTATATCAGGCGGCATTCTGTTCGGCGTTGGGTTCATCTGGTTTGCGGGCAGGGGAGTCCAGTGGATGGGCAGGCCCGAAACGCATCCGATATGGACGAAGCTCGGCAAATATGGCCCGGCAAAGCTGATCGGGTCCCAGTTGGACGCTGAATTTCGGAGTGAAGGCGGAGGAGAAACTTTCGGCAACGCGCACCTGACGACAACATGGCTCCTGCATTCCCATGCGTGCAATATCGAAATCATCCGAATGGAGGACGTGGTTTGGGCCTATTTGCAGGTCGTCAAGCACTATCACAGCGGGATTCCAACCGGGAAATCGCATTTCGTGAAGGTGTTTGACCGCGAGGGCACATCGGCGACAATTTCCACGAAGAAGAAAACCGCGCCAGAACTGTTACAGACACTCCAGCGGCGCGCTCCGTGGGCCGTATTCGGGTTCAGCGCGGACATCGAACAACTTTGGAAAAAACGGCGTGCGGAATTCCTCTCCTCAGTCGATCAACGCAGAGGAAAGACTCAGACAACCAATGGCGCAACGAAATCCGCAAACGACAAGAAAGATCTCGTCCCTGTTTGAAACGGCGGTCGCTTTTGGGTCGTCGTCCTACGCCTCCCATTTCCAATCGACAAACTGCTCGCGCAACGCTGTCTTGCGAAATTTTCCCACTGACGTGCGTGGTATCTCCGACGTAAACACAAACGCGTCGGGCAACTGCCACTTCGCGAACTTAGCGGCCAGAAATTCGCGCAACTCCGCAGCCTCCACTTTCGCGCCGTCATTCAACACCACCACGGCCAGCGGACGTTCCTGCCATTTCGGATGCGCCACGCCCACCACGGCCGCTTCTTTTACCGCAGGGTGCCCCATCAGCGCGTTTTCCAGGTCCAGCGAACTGATCCACTCGCCGCCGGACTTGATCAAATCCTTGCTGCGGTCCACCAGCTTTAAATAACCGTATTCATCAATCTGTCCCATGTCGCCGGTGCGCAACCAGCCGTCGGACGTCCACTTCCACGCCTCTTCCGGCAAGTTGTAATAGGACGAAGCAATCCACGGCCCGCGCAACTCAATTTCGCCGACCGTCACGCCGTCATGCGGCGCAACCGTGCCGTCCGGCCGCATGATGCGAGCCTGCACGATCGAAGCGGGGATGCCCTGCTTCAGACGTTGCTCGTACTTCTTCTCTTCGCTCCACGAATCCATGTGGGGATGCAGTTGCGAGCAGGTGGCATGCGGCGTTGTTTCCGTCATGCCGAACAAACTCATGAGTGTAATGCCGTGGCGATCGAAGCCTCGCATGAGCGCTTCGGATGCGGCCGCGCCGCCCACCAATAGCCGAATCGGCCAGGACAATTTCCAGCGTTCCGGGAACCGGTCCAGCGCCTCCAGCACACCGAAAAAGATCGTTGGCACACCCAGAGCGACGGTGACGCGTTCCTGCTCGATCAAATCGAGCATGCCTTCTGGATCCGCGAATGGCCCGGGCAGGACGACCTTGGCACCTGCCAGCGCGGTTGTAAATGGCATGCCCCAGCCGTTCGCGTGAAACAGCGAGGCCATTTGCAGCACGGTATCTCTCGCGGAAATAGCAAAGGAATTGGCGCCGCAACAATCCATCGAATGAAGCACCAGGGCGCGGTGCGAGTAGACAACGCCTTTCGAGCGACCCGTCGTTCCGGACGTGTAACACATGGCTGCCGCTTCATTTTCGTCGAGCTGCGGATAAACGAAATCTTCGCTTGCGTCAGCGAGCAGATCCTCGTAGCCAAGAAAACCCGGTGGAGTTTCGCCGCCCCCGAAAGGAACGATGATCACGCGCTCGAAATTCACGCGGTCGCGGAATTTTTCAAGGACGGGCAAAAGCACGTCATCGACGATCAGGAAACGGTCGCCCGCGTGGTTGGCGATGAAAGCGAGTTCATCGGGATGCAACCGCAGGTTCAGCGTGTGCAGCACGCCGCCCGCGGACGGCACGCCGAAATAGGCTTCCATATGTTCGGATTGGTTCCAGAGCAGCGTAGCCACACGGTCGCTGCGCTGAAGCCCGAGTTTCGTAAGCGCATTCGCGAGGCGGCGCGAACGGCGGTAGAGATCTCCCCAGGTGTAACGCGTCAACCTGCGGTCCGGCCGGCGCGTCACGATTTCGACCCCGCTGAAAACGGTGCTGGCGCGTTCGAGCAGCGTCGGCACGGTCAGCTGAAAATCCATCATCAAGCCGCGCATGGGCCCATTCCTTCGTTCGAGGATGACGCATCCTACCATTAATCCCCGGGGATTTGACTGGGGTGCTCGGAATGCTTCAGTGAGGCTACTGATATTTAATATCTAGTTATCATACGAACCTTTCTGTTGACGGATGCTAAAATTTGGAGCAAGATTCGCCCCGGAACTGAACGTGCGTCTCTGTCGGATTGTTCCGGGTTCCAGCCCAAACCCACCGATCTCGACCCCGCATTTTTGGTCCCCGGTTCCGTGGGTCCTCTTGCCACGGCCAGAAGGAGTCTCGCTTTGAAGAAACTTTACGTCGGCAATCTTCCGTTCCAGGCCACGGAAGAGCAGCTCAGTACTTTATTTACTCAGACGGGCGTCACCGCGGCGAATGTCACCCTGGTGCGAGACCGTTTTTCAGGACAGCCACGCGGGTTCGGATTTGTCGAGGTCAACAGCGATGAGGAAGCCGAGCGCGCCATTCAGGGGTTGAACGGCCACGATTTTATGGGCCGCAATATTGTCGTCAACGAAGCTCGTCCGCCTCGTGAAGGCGGAGGTGGCGGTGGAGCACGACCGGGAGGCGGTGGCGGTCGTGGAGGCTTTGGCGGTGGACGCGGTGGTGGTGGTGGCGGGCGGGGCGGGGGTGGCGGTGGCAGGGATCGTGACCGCGGTGATCGAGGTGGCGGAGGAGATCGTCGCTGGTAGTATGCGCAACAATTGAGAAATCGTATTCTCGAATGGGGAGCCCCCGCGCTTACGGGCTCCCTTTTTTTGGATCCACGAATTCGAGGAACTTCCTCCCTTTGTTTGGCTCAGTGTCCGTCCAGCATCATCCAGAATCCATCCTGAAACGAAAGAGTTGGTACCCGGGTACTGCAAAAATAAAGATAAAATCATTAACTTGTTCTATTTAAACCACTTAGCGATAGTACTTCGGTCCCTGCCGAAATGAACCAGTCGATCCATACCCCCTGAAAATCAGATTCGGTACAGTCCACTTCTGGTGAATACGGCGCCAAAGTCGGATTGCCGCCAACCCATCCTCGGTCTGGTTTAGGAGGAATCATGCCAACCGTCAACGCACACCAAAAGTATGCGCAGCGGCTCCCGGAAGTCGAGCGCAACGATGTTCCTCCATCCGTCTCGCTTTCTGCAATCATTTCGGCGCTTTCCTACGCTCTTGATCTTACCGAAGGTCAGCCCATGGGGCATTCGGTCCGTTCCTGCGTGATCGGGATGCGCATCGCACAACAGATTGGCATGTGCCAAGCCGACCAGGCCGACTTGTACTATGCGCTGTTGCTTAAAGATGCGGGCTGCAGCAGCAACGCGTCGCGCCTTTTCCATATCTTGAGCGCCGACGAAATTCGGGCCAAGCGTGACGTCAAGACCACGGATTGGACCCGGGTGGGTTGGGAAAGCCTGCATTACGCGCTGACGCATGTGGCGACCGGAATGCCATTTTTGCAACGGATCGAGAAACTCTACCAGGTCGCTATGACCGGACAACAGGATTCGGCCTCACTGGTCAAGATCCGCTGCGAGCGCGGATCGTATATCGCCAGCCAGCTCGGCTTTTCAGATTCCGTTTCCTCTGGAATCTTCAGCCTGGATGAACATTGGGATGGCCGCGGCTACCCGGGAGGACTGCAAAAGAACGAAATCCCCCTGTTTTCGCGTATCGCGAATCTCTCGCAGACTCTGGACGTTTTCTATACGGCGCAAGGTCCGGACGCGGCCGTGGAGATCGCGCAAAGACGCAGCGGCCGCTGGTTCGATCCTGAACTCGTGAGAGCCGCGGTCTTCCAGGCGAATTCCGGAATGCTTTGGAACGGACTGGATTCGGAGGACCTGCTTCGAAAAGTTGGATTGCTCGAGCCGGAATTCCGTCGCGCGAATGCCTCTGAGGAATCAATCGACAAGATCTGTGCGGCTTTCGCGGAAGTGATCGATGCCAAGTCGCCTTTTACCTACCGGCATTCCCGCGTGGTTGCCGATACGGCTGTGGAGATCGGCCAATGGCTCGGCATGAATCCCAAGAGCCTGAAACAGCTGCGCCGGGCCGCGTTCCTGCACGACATCGGCAAATTGAGCGTCCCCAATTCGGTATTGGAGAAACCGGGCGAGCTTACGAATGCCGAGTGGCTCTCCGTCAGGAAGCATCCGTATTACACCCTTGAAATTCTGAAGAGAATTCCCGGCTTTGAGCGCCTCAGTGAGGATGCGGCCGCTCATCACGAGCGGCTGGACGGAACGGGATATTGGCACGGCTGGCGAGGCGATCAACTTTCGCGCTTTACGCGAATTGTCGCGGTGGCGGATGTGTTTGACGCTCTTCACGCCCAGCGGCCCTACCGCGACGGTCTTCCCATGGATAAAGTCTTTGAAATTTTGCGCCGTGACTCGCCTCATGCCCTCGATCTTCCCTGCGTCGAAGCTTTGATCGCGTCGAAAACGAATTCCGAACCCCAGGCTTTCCATCCCCCGGACATCGCCGTCGAAGAATAAGGCGCCTTCCGCACGCGAGCGACGGAGTAGTGAGGCGACCGCGCTTCCGTCATCAATTACACCGTGGCGGACTTGAACGATTCCACTTTCTCGACGCGCCCGTGCGTGTAGTGGTATCGCTCGACGGTCGCCGAATCGAATCCCTGGCGGACCAGCGCTTCAATGTCCAGCGCGCTTTCGGCCTTGTCTAGTTCCTCGATCGAAGCGTGCAGCGCAGGGTTGCGTGGCAGGAAGATGGGGCAGCAATCGTGGAAAGGTTCCGCGGAAATGTCGTGAGTGCCGATTTTGCGCGCGGCGTCCATGATTTCCATTTTGTCATCACCCACGAGCGGCCGGTAGAGCGGCATGCGCGTCGCGGCGCCGACCGCCGCCATGTTGTGCAGCGTCTGCGAAGCGACCTGCGCCAGGCTGTCTCCCGTGACGAGACCGAGCGCTCGGTTGAAGCGCGCCACGCGTTCCGCGATGCGCAGCATCATCCGGCGATACAGCAGGATGCGAAATTGCTCCGGCGCGCGAGCCACAATTTCGCGCTGGATTGGCTCAAAAGGCACGAGGCAAAGTTTCGCTGAAAACTGCCACGGCACCAGGCGTTTCACCAGTTCGCGCGCCACGTGCACTGAAGACTCGCCCGGCCGCGCCCCGCCTCCCCAGAAATGGACGAAGCTCATATGCGCGCCGCGCTTCATCATTTTATGCGCGGCCACCGCCGAATCGAAGCCACCGGACAGCAGGCAAGTCATGCGTCCGGCGGTGTTCGGAGGAAGTCCTCCGGCCCCGGGAAGTTTTCTGGCATATACCAGCAGCGACGGTCCGGGCGGGATTTCAATCCGGCAAGTCAGGTCAGGATCCGAAAGCTTCACGCGCGCGTCACGGCCCGCGGCGCGCAACTGATCCACCAGATACTGTCCGACCGCGACATCGATATCGAGAGTGCGCTGCGGAAACGATTTGTCGCTGCGCTTGGAACGCACCGCAAACGTCGCAAATTTCTCACCACGAATTTCTTCCCACGCCGCGCGGCCCAGCGCGGCAATATCGTTTTCGCTGCCGCGGGAAACCACCCGTGCAATGGCATAAAACGCCACACCAAATACACGCTCGATCCGCGCCACCGCTTCTTCCGCCGAAGCGCCCTCGCCGAATTCCACCAGCATTCGGTCACCCGGACGCAAAATTCGCTCGACCGGCAAGCCTTCCAAAGCGCGCTTCAGCGCCAAGTGCAGCTTGCTGAGGAAGAAGCGGCGGTTTCCCCCCTTGAGCCACACTTCATGATAGTGAACGACGATGACGAGTTTGGACTTTTCCACAGGGTCCCCGAAAATCAGGCTTTCGGCGCTCAGTATAACAGTGAGTTACGTCGATTGCCCACAGCAGCGCGATAAGATTCGGCGGTCGCAAATGTGCAAGCGCATTGTCCACAGTTAGTTGGAGGTTCGTATCAGTGCGACAATCAGTTAACCGCGCAAATATTTTCGTATTGAAAAATCTCGCGTATCTGTTTCGCACTCTAACCCGATAATTTCTCTTTCGTAACGCGGTTGTAACATTTTTCAGTCTACTGTGGACGCCACAGGACTTGTGGCGTATACCCAAGTACTGCGCCCTGCAACGCATGAAAATTGCAGAGTCGATCCACGGAAGCGACCGCCAGGCTGGTTGGCGCATCTGACTCTTGAGAGTGAGAGCGTCATGGGTCCCCGAGACGCGGGAGCGAGCGATGTGGGACAAGAACGATTGGCACCAGTTCAGCAAAATCGCAGATAAGACCTGGACCCGGCGGCGCCCGCCCCGACCCGTTTACCCCAGCGGTGCCAAACGTGTGCTTCCCGCCGTTGGCTTCAGCTTATCCGAACTCGACGACGCTGGCATCAACATGGAAGCCGCAGAGCGGCTCGGACTTCCTGTCGACGCTGCGCGAATCGGCGCCTATGGTCCCAACGTCTCGGCATTGCGTGAGTTTGTACGATCCGCGCGCCAGCCGGGCAAAAACCACGATTAAGCGGTAAACTGTTTGTTTTCATCATCTTTAATTATCGGGTCGGATTGGTGTGTTTACGCACGAGCTGCAACGCCCACGTACGGCCAAGTTCTTACGTAAGAACGCGGAAGTCTTTAAGTAGAAAGGGAAGAAGCTTTTCCAGTGATATTGGCATCGAATTGGAATTGCAATGTCCTATTGGGTTCTCACCCAAGAAAGTAGGCCCGCGCTACTTGACGCCGCGAAAAGTTCCGGTAAACTTCCCTTTCTGTCTCGCTACACAAATGCAGACTGTATCCAACACGACCCTCCTTGCCGCCGCCAACGCCGCCGAAGAAACGCAGCACGATTTTGACTTCCCGCAGAGAGAAGCCGCTTTCTTCTACGGGCTGTTCCTGCGCGGACACTCAGCCGAAGAACTGCGGCGGGACATTGAAGTTCCACCCGCGGTGCTTCTGAAGTGGCACCGCGAATCCGAGCGCGATCCCTCGTTGCGCGATGTTTTTACCCGCATGCTCGATTACCGCCGGCATGTGCTCGCGATTTTTGAGACCCTTGTGGATACCGAATCGCGCCCCCAGCGGGTGCAGTAACATTTTTTTCATCGCACCGCACCGAGCAATACTCGCGAGTGGGCTGCGCACCCCCTTCACCCCCTTTACCAAGCCTTCTGTGATTCTGAGCGAAGCGAAGAATCTCTCTTCCATTCAAGTACAAGAGAACAAACAAAGCGAGGTTCTTCGCTTCGCTCAGAATGATGGCATCTTGAGTTTTTCCGCAACCAGTGAACCCCGTGGCAACCTTTATAGCCTGTTAGCTCTTCCATATAACTAGAGGTCTTCTCTGTGAAGCGACTACTCCGTGTGGCGGGCTTTATGTGTGTGGGGCTGGGTTTGGCGTGGGTCTGCGCCCGGAACGCAACTGCCAGGCCGCAGCAGGAAATGCTACCCGAGCATAGCGCTGCAAAGGCAAAACAGGTCTTGCAGCAGGTGATTACAGCGCTCGGAGGGCAGGCTTATCTGAATGTGCGCGATACGCAATGCGAAGGCCGGACCGCGCAATTCGGAACGGCTGGAACCCTGATGGGCTTCACCCTGTTCCGCGATCTCTGGCTGCTGCCGGACAAGAACCGCGTGGAGTATTTGACCAAAGGCGAACACACGATCCTGGGCTTCTTCCTGGGTACGGACGACCTGCTGATCACACACGGCGGCGCAATGGTCACGGTGTATAACGGCAAGGGCGGATGGTCACTGGATAAAAGCGGTGTGTCCGAACAGACCGAAGACCTGATTAAGAATTTCAACGAGCAAGTTAAGTCCGGGATGAACAACATGTTGCGCAAGCGCATGCACGAGCCTGGGATCGAAGTTCACTACGCGGGCACCGACCTGATCGATTTGAAGGAAGCGGAATGGATCGAGTTCACGGATAGCGACCGGCGTGAGATGCGCCTGGGCATCGATCGCTTTTCACATCTTCCCGTGCGCTGGCAAGTTTCCAGGCGCGACCCGGAATCCCGCGAACGCCTCCAGTTTGTCACCAGTTACACGCAATACATGCTGCTCGACGGCGTCAAGACACCGCTGAGCATCGAACTTTCCCGCAACGACCGCAAAATGTCGCAGACTTTTTTGACCAATTGCAAATACAACTCCGACCTCTCTCCGGAACTCTTTACCCGCGCGGATCTGGAACAGCATGCCGCCGAATTCACCAAGAAAGGCTACAAGGACTCCAAGAACACCAGGTAAGAGTCACGATTATTTTGGCGCCTCCGCTCGGATCAAAATTACCGCTTGAATCAACTTACTGCGCGGCATTACAGTGCGACTACAAGAAAACATGGATGGTCCTGCCCGACAGGACTTGAAACTGTAAATTTGAGTGGAGGAATTGATGCGTCGCAAGCTTTGGAGTTGCTGGGCATGCGCAGGTGCGGCAATCTGCATACTCGCGGTCGCTGGGTGTGGAAACAAACAAAAACCCTCCGTTGTCGATGACGCTGCGCTGCGTGCGGCTGATGGAGATCCCGCAAACTGGATTACCTACGGACGAACGTACTCGGAACAGCGGTTCAGCCCGCTGAAGCAGGTTGACGAACAGAGCGTTGGCAAACTGGGGCTCGCCTGGTCCTACGATCTGGAAACTATGCGCGGTGTTGAAGCGACGCCGCTGGTCAAGGATGGCGTGATCTATACGACGAGCGCCTGGAGCATCGTCTACGCATTCGACGCCAAGACCGGCACCCAGCTTTGGAAGTACGACCCCGCGGTCCCCAAAGATCATGCCAAATACGTCTGCTGCGACGTGGTCAATCGAGGCGTGGCGCTCTACAAGGGACGCGTTTATGTAGCCACGCTGGACGGGCGGCTCATAGCATTGGAGGCACGATCCGGCGCTCCGGCCTGGATTGTGCAAACCACGCCCAAAGACAGCAGCTATGCAATCACCGCCGCGCCGCGAATCGCCAAAGGGCGCGTGCTCATCGGAAATGCTGGCGCGGAATATCCCGTGCGCGGCTACGTTTCGGCGTATGACGCGGACAGCGGCAATCTCGTCTGGCGTACTTACACCGTGCCGGGCGATCCATCCAAGCCGTTCGAATCCGACGCCATGAAGCGCGCCGCCGCCACATGGTCCGGCGAGTGGTGGAAGGCGGGAGGCGGAGGCACAGCCTGGGAATCGATGGTGTACGACCCGGAACTCGAACTTGTGTACTTCGGAACGGGTAATGCCGTTCCCTGGTACGACAAGCTGCGAGGCAAGGGCGACAATCTCTACGTCGCATCGATCGTCGCCGTGCGCGCCGACACCGGCGAGCAGGCATGGAGTTACCAGACCACGCCCGGAGATAACTGGGATTATGACGCGACACAGCCACTGCTGATGGCCACGCTTTCCATCGATGGCGCCCAGCGGCGCGTGATCATGCAAGCGAACAAGAACGGTTTCTTTTACGTGCTGGACCGCGAAAACGGAAAATTCATTTCGGCCACGCCTTACGCCCCGGTGAACTGGGCGAGCGGCATGGATGCAAACGGGCGGCCGATTGAAAATCCCGCAGCGCGGCAGTTGAAGGATGCGGCGCTCGTCAAGCCGTCAGCCGAAGGTGCTCACAACTGGAATCCCATTTCATTCAGCCCAACCACGGGACTTGTATATCTCGCGGTGCTTGAAGACACTTCACTGCACGCCATCATTCCCAATTGGAAGATCAACCTCCACGATCAGACCACCGGCTCCGACCGCTCCTACCGCGGACCCGCGCGTGATGCGTACCTCAAGATGAAGAGCAGCGGACGCCTGGTCGCCTGGGATCCCGTCGCGCAAAAGGAAGCGTGGCACGTGGACTTGCCAGATCCGAAGAGCGGAGGAACGTTGGCCACCGCCGGGAACCTGGTGTTTCAGGGGCGAGCCGATGGCAAGTTTTCCGCGTATCGCGCCACCGACGGCAAGCCGCGATGGGAGTTTGACGCAGGAGTGGGAATCGCAGCGCCGCCTGTGACTTTTCAGGTGAATGGCGAACAATATATCGCGGTTCAAAGCGGCTGGGGCGGCCCGCAGGTGCTCGGCAATCGGCCACCCGGCAAGGGACACGTTGGGTCGGGCCGGCTTTTGGTTTTCAAAATGGGCGGGGCGGCGACGGTTCCACCTTACCAGCATGTGGATCGGCCAGTGCCAATGCCCACGTTTAAGGTCGCGGCCAGCAAGGCCGAAATCGAAGAGGGCCGCAAGCTTTTTGCGAATACGTGCGCGCGATGTCACGGCGGGGAGGTCATCAGCGGCGGGTCCGTTCCGGACTTGCGGTACGCTTCGGATGCAACTCACGATATGTTCGAAGGAATTGTACTGGGCGGTGCGCGGCGGGAGTACGGCATGCCATCGTTCACCGGGGACATTACGTCCGCGCAGGTTCGGCTGATTCACGCGTATATTCTGGATCGCGCGCGCGAATCCGCGCAGGCGGAGAGTGCGAAAAAGTAGAACAGGTTTCGCAAATCGAGCGGAAGAATTAAATTTTGCCATCCTGAGGAGCGCTGCGCCGGGCATTCTCTCCTTCAGGCGCCAAAACCAGGAGAGATTCTTCGCTTCGCTCAGAATGACAGGCGTTGACGTTTCTGTAAAGCTGACGCCAGGGGACGAGCCACGGGAAGAATAGACACGCGAATTGAATTGTGTGACGATACGCTCCTAACAGGAGCCTAAAAGGTCACAGGAGGTTTCCATGGAACGTCGACAATTTCTGGCGTCTTCTCTTGCGGCTTCGGCGCTGGCGGTTACCGCGCCCGGGAACGCGCTCGAAGCAGCGCAGGGAAGCATGTCCGCAAAAGGCCGCGAATTCTATCAGCTGCGGCGGTATCACATTAACTCCGGCCCGCAACGAAAACTATGTGATGATTTTTTCCGTGACGCGTTCATTCCCGCGCTCGGTCGGCTCGGCATCGGCCCTGTCGGTGTTTTTGATCTGTCCATCGGCCCGGATACGCCTTCCATCTACGTGTTGATGCCCGCGCAGTCAGCCGAAAGACTGGCGACGGTAGAGAATCTCCTGGTGAAGGACGACGAATATATGAAAGCCGGCGCCGCGTTTCTAAATGCGCCCGCCAAGGAGCCTGCGTTCGACCGCATGCACAGCACATTTCTGCAGGCGTTCGAGAAATGGCCCAACGTGGTTCTTCCCAAAGCGACGGCCACGAAAGGGCCGCGCGTTTTCGAACTGCGGATCTATGAAGGCGCAACCGATCAGGATCACCGGCGCAAAGTGGAAATGATGCAGTCGGGCGAAGCGGACATTTTCGCGAAGAATGGTTTCGAACAAATCTTCTACAGCGAGACGCTCATCGGTCCGCGCCTGCCCAATCTGACCTACATGCTGTGTTTTGACAGTCTGGCCACGCGCGACAAGCAGTGGGCGGCGTTCCGCGCGTCCGATGATTGGAAGTCGTACTCGACGCAGCCGAAGTATGCGTTCGAGCCGATCGTATCAAACATCACCAACGTGATTCTGACGCCGACGCCGTATTCGCAGATCTAAATTTGGATTCGTTTGAACCTGCTGTAGCCCGTGCCTTCAGACTCGGCATTTCTTCGATATTGGTGTCTAAACCCTCTCCTCTGAAGAGGCGAGCTACAAAATCCCTACGTCTCTTTCTTCAGGCTAACCAAATATGCGGATCGCGCGTCGATTTAGGCAGGCGATCCCGGAAAAACGTGAGCCTCACTTGTTATTTCAATAGACGCACGATGACGAGGACTTCATGAGCGGCGACGCGGCGAATCTGGCCTTACCTCTCTCGGGCCTGTCCGGCGGCGCGTGTGAGGCGAGCACCCTGTATCGCGAACTGCGCAAACCCTTGCTTCGATACCTGGTCTGCCTTGGGCTTTCGAGTGACGAGGCGCAGGACGTGGTGCAGGACGCTTTCCTCACGCTGCATCGGCATCTGGCTTCGGGCGGTTCGCAGGAAAATATTCGAGGTTGGCTGTTTCGCGTCGCGCATAATCGGGCCCGAAATTGCCAGAACCGCTATGACCGTCATTTCCGTGAGCCCGGCGAAGCGGATTTGGACGCGCCGTCACATGAGGCCACACCGGAACGCGCCGTGCTGGAAAAAGAAAAATTCCAGCAGTTGAGAAA
>Ga0157378_10001384_pt1 | contig 21789 bp, 19 predicted proteins | sample M65metaG_FD_115309 | JGI IMG/M metagenome (GOLD analysis project Ga0157378, IMG submission 115309) | Miscanthus rhizosphere microbial communities from Kellogg Biological Station, Michigan, USA - M6-5 metaG | ecosystem: Host-associated > Plants > Roots > Rhizosphere > Soil | place: USA: Michigan...
CAATTCGAATCGTTCCGATTGGCGCCAGCATACCAATGGCGCCTTTTTTTTCGGATGGACCCTACCGAATTCCATATGAGAAATTAGGAATCCTCCAACAAGTTGGATGTAACATGGGCTAAATCGGGGAAAACCCTAGAAAAAACGTTTGGCCCCTGTATTGCTTCCGATTCACCAAGGAGCAGCTCATGGGTCAGGAAGTCTCCATCTCGTATCAGGCAGTGAAGAGCCGTGTCTACCGGCTGATCGATGCACTCGTCGAAGGTGCGAAAACTGAAGAAGACGTCCAGGAATCCGTCCGGCGCTGGTGGAAGCTGGTCCATCCCGCCGACCGTCCGATGGCTCAGAAATATCTGATAGCCGTCCTACAGAAATCCAACGCCACTTTGGGGGCAATCAGCGACAGTCTCGGCGAGCTGAAGCAAGTAGCCGACCTAACCGACGAAAAAGCACCTAAGTTGCATGCCGATGCCGCTCACTCGCATGCCGCAGGCGCTATGGCCGCCGCTGGGTTCCGCACAGTTCAATAATCCTAAAACGATTCCATAACAAAAGGCCCGTTCACACGAACGGGCCTTTGTCTTCTCGCTGTGGTTAGTTAGCCTCAGACTTAAATGTCGTAATAGAGCGCGAACTCGTAGGGATGCGGGCGCAGGCGCACGGCATCTACTTCCTTGGTGCGCTTGTAGTCGACATAAGTGCTCAGAAGCTCCTCGGTAAAGACATCACCCTTCAACAAGAAGGTATGGTCTTTTTCCAGGGCAATTAGGGCGTCCTCCAGCGAACCTGGCATCGACGGAACCTTGGCCAGTTCCTCCGGACCCAGGTCATAAATATCTTTGTCGAGAGGCTGACCTGGATCGGTTTTGTTCTCAATACCATCCAGACCCGCCATGAGCATGGCGGCAAACGCCATGTAGGGATTGCAGCTCGGGTCGGGCGGCCGAAACTCCACTCGCTTTGCCTTGGGGGACGCGGAGTACATGGGAATACGGCAGGCAGCGGAACGATTGCGTCGCGAATAAGCCAGGTTAACGGGAGCTTCAAAACCCGGAACCAAGCGCTTATATGAGTTCGTGGTAGGCGCAATGATGGCCGCCAGCGCCGGACCGTGCTTGATCAGGCCTCCGATGTACCACAGAGCCATCTGCGAAAGGCCGGCATAGCCGTCGCCGGCGAAAAGCGGCTTTCCCTCTTTCCACAACGACTGGTGGACGTGCATGCCGTTGCCATTGTCGCCATAGATCGGCTTGGGCATGAACGTGACCGTCTTTCCGTACTGGTTGGCCACATTTTTGACAATGTACTTATAGAGCAGCATGCTATCGGCGGACTTCACCAGCGAGTTGAAGCGCAGATCGATTTCCGTTTGGCCGCCGGTTGCTACCTCGTGATGATGGCACTCCACCTCCAGGCCGACACCCTGCATGGTCATGACCATTTCGCTGCGAAGGTCCTGGTAGTGATCGGTGGGAGGCACAGGAAAATAGCCTTCCTTGTAGCGCGGACGGTAGCCCAAGTTTTTCTCTTCGCGTCCAGAGTTCCAACGGCCTTCTTCCGCGTCGATGAAATAGAAGCCATGCTGCTCACGCTGATCGAAGCGAATGTTGTCGAAGATAAAAAATTCGGCCTCGGCGCCAAAGTAGGCTGTGTCAGCCATGCCGGTCGAGCCCAGGTACATCTCCGCTTTTTTCGCGATGTAGCGGGGATCGCGGTCATAGCGTTGCTTGGTTACCGGATCGATGACGTCGCAGAGCATGACCAGGGTAGGAACCTCGGTGAACGGATCCATCATGTGGGTGTCCGGATCGGGAACCAGCAGCATGTCGCTTTCATTGATCGCGGCCCAGCCTCGAATCGAGGAGCCGTCCATACCGAAGCCTTCCTCGAATGAATCTTCGTTCAGTTGGTTGATGGGATAGGAAACATGCTGCCACAGGCCGGGCAGGTCGGTGAAGCGCAAATCCAGCATCTTGGCCCCGTTCTTTTTGGCGAACTCCAGAACGCTCTTTGAATCAGCCATTGGTTTCTCCTTTGCAAATTGGAACGCGTCCAGACGGCTCAGCCGCGAGATTTCGGGCACGCTTTAGCAGAGCGAATATTGTCACTGGGAGGGTCAGAGGAAACTGCGAGCCTGATAAAATCTATCACGTTCCCGCACCATAGCAAGTGAGTCTAAGATTCCCCCGTCAGGCTAGGAAATCGATTGTTTTTATCCGCAGGATAAGGCGGGGTTATTTGTAGGCTAAACTGGTAAAGCTTCTCGCACACAATCTACCCAATCATCCATGGATTTTGACCAGCTAGAGACTTTCCTTGAAGTAGCGCGACTATCCAGCTTCTCGCGGGCGGCCGAGAAGCGTTTTCGCACGCAGCCGGCGATTTCATCCCAGATTCGCAGTCTCGAGGAGGAAGTGGGGGCCAAACTTCTCGATCGCTCCGGCGGGAAGGTTTCCATCACGGCCCCGGGAAAGCTCTTTCAGAAGTTCGCGGAAGAGACGATTGCCGCTCGCAAAGCCGCCATCACGGCTATTGCCGAGACGGAACGCGTACCCCGTGGCGAAATTGTGGTGGGAGCCAATGAAGGCACCTGCCTGCATATTCTTCCCGAGGTATTCGCGGAGTTCAAGAAGCAGTATCCGGACGTTGGGGTCAACATCAGCCGGGCGGACTATGCCAAAATTCTGGAGTCGGTGATAGATAACTCGGTCGACTTCGGCGTCTTGTCACTGCCGGTGACCGACCCGCGACTAACCGTAGTTATGCTGCATCGCGATGAATTGATCATCATCGCTCCTCCAACCCATCCCCTGGCAAAGTTGAAGTCGGCTACCATCACTGAGGTAGCGCAGTATCCGTTGATCCTGCCTAAGTCAGGCCACACCCGGGACTCGCTGGAGAACCTCTTTCATGAACGCAAGCTTAAACCGAGATGCGCCATGGAACTCGACTCCAGCGAACTGCTCAAACGCTTTGTGGCAGCAAATGCGGGCGTAGGGTTCATTTCCCGTTCCAACGTGCCGGAAGACGTTCGTGCCAATGTTCTTACCACGATTCCTATCGCCGATGCCCACATCCGGCGCGATCTGGCTTTGGTCTTCCGCAAAGATAAGGCCCTGAGCAGGGCGGCCCTGGCATTCATTGACATAGCGGTGAAGATCAAAGGGGCGGAAGCCGCTGCCGCAATTCCAGTGAAACGCTGAAGCCTACTTTTTGAACAGATTCTCAAAAGCCTGGCGGGCATCATTTGGTCGTGCCGTGGCGGGCGTGGAGGTTTCTTTCTCAAACGTCACCCGCATGGAATAGAAGGTGCAGTCATTCTTCGCGTCCTTGCGGGGAATCCTCACCGGAATCGGCTGCAGGCACTCGAAACGGCTGGCCGGATCGAAGTTTGTGCACTGCTTACACGAGTGCAACTCAAAGCCGCACTTCGGACATGCACCTACGGGATCGACCAAGCCTTGAAGCACGGTGCCGCACTGAGAGCAGCGGGAGACACTTCGGGTTCCCGCCATCTGGATTGCCCTAGGTCCGAAAGTGTTTTCCTTTTTTGCAGGAGCTTCGGCAGTCCGCCGAGGCGTTTCGTCGCGCCGATCCTGATAACCTGGCTGCCGGTATTTTCTATCTGACACGTTACCTCCAGGAGCGGCCCCATTTTCACACTCGCGCCCGCTTCGAGCAACCCTAAATCATTGCATGCTATCTACTAACGGCGCGCCGAATTGTATTTCATAAGAGTGGATGCTAACATCCGACTTGGATTGAAGGAGTAGTCATGGCGAACAGTGATGGCAGCAGCATTTTGTGGTTTCTGGCCGGTGTTGGCATTGGTACAGCCGTAGGTATTTTGTATGCGCCGCGGTCGGGCAGCGAGACTCGCGAGGTCTTGCGGGCGAAGGTTGACGAAGGACGCGACTTTGTTCGCTCGCAAGCACAGGAAGCTCGTGAACATGCCAGCGAATGGGTGGATAAGGGACGCGATGTGATCCACCAGCAAAAGGATCAGGTCCGAGCCGCCTTCGAGGCCGGCAAACAGGCCTACCAGGAAGTTACGACCAAAAGTCCTGAAGCGGCTCAAAATCTCTAAGTTTGCTGCAAGCCGCGTAAGGCGCGGATGATTTTATGGATCTCACAATCTTCATCGCGATTACGTCGGCAGCAGTCGTCATCCAGGCAGGCATTCTGGTAGCGATGTTTTTAGCTCTACGCAAGACCAGCAGCAAGATGGAAAGCCTGGCAGAAGATATCCGGACCCAGATTCTTCCTACTGCAGAAGTCGTGCGCTCCATGTTGACCGACTTCCGGCCGAAGCTTGAAAGCACGATGACCAACGTGTCGGACGTCAGCAGTCTGCTTCGCGCTCAAATTGAGCGGCTCGATGCCACCATCAGCGATACGCTCGATCGTACTCGTCTGCAGATTATCCGCGCCGACGACATGGTGACCAAGACCATGGACCGGGTCGAGGAAGCGACCGAGACGGTACACCGCACGGTGATCTCGCCGATTCGAAAGATCTCAGGCCTATTTCAGGGGTTGACGGCTGGGCTCGAATTTCTGATGGGAAGTAAGCGCCGCGGCGAGCGGGTTACGGTTCCTCAAGACGAGATGTTCATTTAGAACGACTACGAAATCCAGCCGCCCCCCACTACAACTTCGCCATCGTAAAAAACTGCCGCCTGTCCAGGCGTAACCGCCCGCTGTGGTTCGTCGAAGGTCACCACAATCTCATCCTTGGCCGACTGCTCAATCATAGCGGCCGCAGGTGCATGGCGATGACGGATCTTCACTCCAACCCGCATCGGCTCGGAAAGATGGTCTACCGAGATCAAGTTGACCGTTCTCGTCAGCAGCGTCCGCGAGTAAAGCTCTTCCTGTCCGCCTACCACCACCTGACGATCGGCGCCCTTAATCTGGATTACGTACAGTGGCGACCCGGTAGCAACGCCCAGGCCCTTGCGCTGTCCAACGGTGAAGTTGTGAATGCCGGAATGTTGTCCGATCACCTCGCCGCTGGTTGTGACCAGCTCACCAGCGGTGTCAGGCAATGCGTCACCCTGCTCGGCCAAGTAGGCGTCGAGAAACTTCTTATAATCACCGCCCGGGACGAAGCAAATCTCCTGCGAATCAGGTTTCTCGGCTAAGGCTAGCCCGTGCTTCCGAGCCAGCTCACGAACCTCGGGCTTATTCATTTCACCAAGCGGAAATAGAGTGCGACTCAACTGCTCTTGAGTAAGGCCAAACAGGAAATAAGTCTGGTCCTTGGCGGAATCAGTGGGACGCTTCAACAGCCACCGCCCACACTTATCGTCGAAGGATACCCGCGCATAGTGCCCGGTCGCCAGAGACTCCGCCCCGATCTGGCGCGCCATAATCAGCAACTCATCAAACTTCAGATGATTGTTGCAAAGACTGCACGGAATCGGAGTTCGCCCCGATAGATACTCGTCGACAAATGGGCGAACCACCTCACGCTCGAAGCGCTCTTCCTGATTCACGACGTAATAAGGAATTCCCAGTGTTTCTGCGACCCGGCGGGCGTCGTAGACATCATCCAGCGAACAGCAGCGTCCGTGGACTGCCTGCGACATTCCGGCCTGACCCGCCAACCGGCGCTGGTTCCAAAGCTGCATGGTGAGACCGACGACATCATGCCCTTCTGCCCGCAGCATGGCCGCGACCGTCGAGGAGTCGACTCCTCCAGACATGGCAATGGCGATGGTCTTCTTAGGCATATTGGGAAGGCTAGTGGCTAACGACTGCTTTATTGTAAATTGGCGACAATTCCCGCAGCCGCGCAACCGTTGCAGGGATTAATTCAAGGGCAAAATCGATATCCTCAGAGGTGTTCTGCTTCCCCAAGCTGAAGCGAATGCTGGCGCGAGCACGTTGAGGAGACATTCCCATGGCGGTCAGGACATGTGACGGCTCAATCGCTCCCGACGAGCAGGCGGCCCCGGTTGAAATGGCCAGTCCTTTAAGGTCAAGAGCGATGACTAGTGCTTCCCCCTCGATGTAGTCAAAGTAGATGTTGGTGGTGTTAGGAACGCGCGGCGCCCCCTCGCCGTTCACGCCTGTGGCCTCAACCGCTCCGAGAATTCCGGACTGAAGACGATCCCGCAGAGTGGCTATTTTGGCCATATCGCCGTGCTGGATGGCCTGATGGGCCAACTCTGCCGCCTTACCTAATCCGACAATCGCAGGAACATTTTCAGTTCCGGCGCGGCGCGACCGCTCGTGGCTGCCGCCATAGAGCATAGGTTGCAGAATGGTTCCCTTGCGAACGTACAGCGCTCCTGTTCCCTGCTGGGCGTGCATCTTGTGGCCCGAAATCGACAACAGATCGCAGCCAATTTGTTTCACATCCAGTGGCACCTTGCCCGCCGCCTGCACACCGTCAGTATGGAAGTAAACATCTGCTTCAGATGCCATCTTGCCAATCTCTTCTACCGGCTGAAGCACGCCGGTCTCGTTATTCGCTATCATGACCGTGATCAGCTTGGTGTTTGGCCGCAATGCACGACGGATGTCGTCCGCATCAACCAAGCCTCGTCCGTCGACCGGCACGAAGGTTACCTCGCATCCCGATTCCTGAAGATGCTTGCAGGAGTTCAGGACCGCGTGATGTTCGATGGTAGATGTGATGACGTGGGCACCGGCGCGCACCAGACCAAAAATTGCGAGGTTGTCGGCCTCGGTGCCGCCGCTGGTAAAAACGACCTCAGAAGCTCGGCAGTTCAGGAGTGACGCGACCGATTCCCGGGAACGCTCCACGGCCGCCCGGGTCTCCTGTCCATGGTGGTGGATGGACGAGGCGTTCCCGAAATGTTCTTCAAAGAACGGACGCATCGCGTCGAGCACCGCCGGAAGCACGGGCGTGGTAGCGTTATTGTCGAGGTAAACCCGCCGCATCACTCTATTTTACCCTGTCCAGAGGGAAAGTTCGGTCTATGACCCCCTTAACAGCGTACCTTTAAACGCGAAGGGAACTAAGGCTTACGGAGGCAATGGATCTCCTTCGTGAGCCTTAGCGTCGTTTTTGGTTAATGAACTTTGTTATCGTTGCGCGAAAGGAACCCAGTGCTGGGGGTAAGCAGGGCCAACATATTCTGCCCTGGGGCGAATCAGCCGGTTGTCGTCAAGTTGCTCGATCACGTGGGCGGCCCAGCCACCAATGCGGGAAACCGCAAAGATGGGGGTAAATAGGTCAACATCGATCCCCAGCGTGTGATAAGTGGATGCAGAGTAGAAATCCACGTTGGCGTTAAGCTTCTTCTCAGCTTTCACAACTTGCTCAATCTTTTCCGACATCTCGAACCACTTGCTTTGCCCGCTGGATTTCCCCAGATCGCGGGACATCTTGCGGAGGTGGGTGGCACGCGGGTCTTCGGTATGGTAGACGCGATGTCCGAAGCCGGAAATCTTTTGCTTCTTTGCCAGCATGTCGCGAACGAACTGCGCGGGATCGGCTTTGCGGTTATCGATTTCTTCCAGAATCCGGAAAACCGCCTCGTTGGCCCCGCCGTGCAGCGGTCCGCTCAGGGCTCCGGTGGCAGCTGTGATTGCGGCATGCATGTCGGCCAATGTCGCGGCGGTGACTCGCGCCGCGAAAGTTGATGCGTTCAGTTCATGATCGGCGTGAAGGATTAGGGCGATATCGAGGGCTCGTTCGGCGGTGGTGGAAGGAGCCGTACCGTTCAGCATGAGCAGGAAGTTGGCGGCATGTGAGCACGTCCGGTCGGGCGTGACCAGCTCCTTGCCCTTTCTAATTCGATCGTAGGTGGCCACGATCATCGCTATTTGCGAGGTCAGGCGAATCGCCTTCCGAAGGTTGGCCTCATGATCGTTGGCCTTCACATCCTTGTCATAAAAGGCCAGCGCTGAAATTGCGGTACGAAGAATATCCATCGGCTGCGCCTGCTTGGGCGCATTACGCAGCACGGTAATGATTCCCGGGTCAAGGTTGCGCTCGTTGGCCAGCCGGGAACGCAATTCCTGCAATTGGCTTTCATTGGGGAGTCGGCCATACCAGAGCAGATAGCAGGTTTCTTCGAAATTCGACTTCTCTGCCAGTTCGTGGATATCGATCCCGCGGTAAGCCAGAACGCCCTCATCGCCATCGATGTAGCAAATACCGGAACTGGTGGCGACAACTCCTTCGAGACCCTTGGGGGCGTGCAATACGGTCGACATGTTTTGGCTTCGCTCTGTCCGAAAAATGGAATTTGGGTCACGGATAAGACATGAATGAAGTGTGCGTGACCTGTAACTTTTATACGCCAAAACAATGCAACTTCCAACCGAGGCGGCGGGCGGATGGTACAACGGTAACCGCGTCGGAAGTGCCTTATCCAGCGTCCATTCCGTCCCTGCAACGATGAGAGCGGGGGGCGGCGGGTTTCCCCAGGCTGCAGCACAAAAGTGTTCACGGTTGCCGGATTCCGGGCCGAATTCCCATAATTCACGGTTACAATTGGGCATGCGTTGGGCAGTTTCTCTGGCGGCAATCGCCGCTTTTTCGGTTGCCGCGGCGTGCGCCGATCAGCCTCAGCAGGTTGTGCTCTCTCCCTGCTCACAGAGCGGCACTACCGCCGGATGTGCACCTTCGAAGCGGGACATCAAAGACGCTGCCATCGCCTTCAACAAGGGTGTAAAGTTGCAACAGGCCAAGGATCTGGACCAGGCATTCCGGCAATTTGAGGCCGCCGCCGATCTTTCCCCGCGCGACATCAATTACGTCACCGCCCGCGAGATTGCCCGCCAGCAGCTGGTCTTACAGCACCTGGAGCGTGGCAACACTAGTCTTTCCAGTCACCGTCCGATTGAAGCGCTGGCCGAGTTCCGTCAGGCTTTGTCACTGGATCCTCAAAATCAATTCGCCCAGCAACGCGTCGACGACGCCACTCAGGAATGGGCGCCCCGGCAGACTGAGACTGCATACGTTGTTGACCCGGGCGGTGAGCTCCGAGTTGAGCCCAATCCCACGCAGGCGGATTTTCATTTTCGCGGAGATAGCCGTGGCCTGCTGACCCAGGTTGCCGCAACTTATGGAGTCAAAGCCACGCTGGATGAGTCGGTAGCCACAAGGCCGGTGCGGTTCGATGTGGGGGGAGCGGATTTCTACACTGCCATGCAGGCGGCTTGTGCAGTCACAAAGACTTTCTGGACTCCGCTGGATAGCAAACAGCTTCTGGTCGCGGCGGAATCTACCGAGAACCATCGCGCACTCGACCGCATGTCGCTGCGGACTTTCTATGTTCCGGCGAGTTCAAACCAGGACATTACCGACCTCAACAATCTGCTGCGAAACCTGTTCGACATCCGTTTCGTTACCCCGCAGCCGGGCAAGAGTACATTGGTGGTGCGGGCGCCTCAGAACGTGCTGGACGCGGCCACCAAAGTGATCGAAGGATTAAACGACGTCCGGCCTCAGGTGATGCTGGACGTTAAGGTCTTCGAAGTCAGCCACAGCCTGACTCGCAACATGGGATTGACTATCCCTAACCAGTTTCAGTTGGTGAATATTCCGGCTGCAGCTTTGCTCGCGCTGGGAGGTACCAACGTTCAGGACCTGATCAACCAACTGATATCGAGTGGAGGAATCAACCAGGCAAACAACGAGGCGCTTTCAGCTTTGCTTGCACAATTGCAGAACCAGCAGAACTCCATTTTCAATACCCCGCTTGCGACCTTCGGCAATGGCCAGACACTCTTCGGATTGAGTATCGGAACTCTAGGAGCGCAACTCTCATTGAACGAAAGCTGGGTGAAGAGCCTTCAGCACGTCACTCTGCGGGCCGGACATGGGACTGACGCCACGTTTCACTTAGGTAGCCGCTACCCGATACTGAACGCCTCGTTTGCGCCTCTTGCTAATTCAGCGGCCATCTCACGAGTTATTCAGAACCAGAGCTTCATCGCTCCCTTCCCTTCCTTCAGCTATGAAGATTTGGGGCTGAGCCTGAAAGCAAAGACCGCGGTAAGTGGAGATTCCGATGTGGCCATCGCCGTTGAAATGCAGGTCCGAAGTCTGACCGGACAAAGTTCAAACGGCGTGCCTGTACTTTCGAACCGCGAGTTCAAGGGAAGTATCAATCTGAAGGAAGGGGAACCTGCAATTGTGGCGGGAGCGGTGACTCACGACGAGATCCGCACGATGAGCGGGATTCCTGGATTTGGCGCTGTTCCCGGCTTCAACAAGATATTGACCAACAACAACAAGCAAATCGATGACGACGAGTTGCTGGTACTGATTACGCCCCACGTAATCAACAGAAGAGAAAAGACCGAAGCCTCGGAAGTCTGGCTCGCAAAATAGACGCCGTGAGACGGGCGACCTGCCCGTCCAGCTTACTTCCCTGAATATTCCACCAGTTTCTTCAATATCTCATAAGGCATCTGCTCGATACTTCCAATCTTTCGTCCATTCACGAAAATCGAGGGAGTCGAACTGACGTCCACTGATTTCCCCAGAGCCGCCGACTGCTCGACCCGCGCTACCGTTTCCGGCTTAGCCGCACAGGCTGCAATATCGCTTCCCTTCACGCCAGCCTTATCTGCAATCGCTGTCAATTTTTCGTCTGCGGTTGCCGCGGTAATGTCGGTCTGCGCATCATAGGTTCCCTGCAGGAACTTCCAGAAGGCATCGTTCGATGAGCGCGCTACGCAGTCCCCATACGCGGCCCCCTTGGCAGCCCAGTCATGGGATGGTAACGGGAAGTTTTGGAACACCAAGTGGACGTTTGGTTCCTCGCTCAGCAACTTGTCCAGCGTCGGCTGGGCGGCTTTGCAGTGCGGGCATTGCAGGTCGCTGAACTCGACTACCATGACTGGCGACTTTGCCGGCCCACGGGACGGACCGGTGACGCCTTTTTCTAATTTCTCCTTGGCTGCGGCAAAGGGATGCGGTCCAAACGGAATGACCTCGCCCAACAGAGCGTGCTGACCGTCGGGAGAAACAAAAAATCTGCTGGACTGCTGGCCTTGCGGATTGCTGATCAGCACCAGAACCTCGGCCAGTCCTTCTGCCTCCGAAGGCTTTATCTCGATTATCCTCCACGTAATTGAAGAGTCATAGCCGAAGGTGTCCTGCATGAATCCGTTGACCGTGTCCTCGGAAGGCAGCTTTGCCTCAGAGCTAGCGGCCCTACCAGGGACCGCTGCGGATTTCCCTGCAGGGGCAACGGCTTTTCTAGAGGCTGCAGGCCTTTGCTGGGCAGCCCCGGCCGAAGCGGCCAATACACCGGCAACAATTAACAAGGTAAGTTTGCGGAACATGTATTCCTTTCTGAGGTCATTGCACGTCGGGTTTGGCGGCAATCGGATAACGCCGTCCGTACCCGAACGCCTTCGCGGAGATCTTGATTCCTGGCGCCGCTTGTTGGCGCTTGTATTCACTGCGTTCCACCATACGGATTACGCGACGGACCAGACCAATCTCAAAGCCCCGGTCGGAGGAAATCTTCTCAGCGGAATGTGAATCCTCCACGTAGTCTTCCAGAATAGCATCAAGAATTTCGTACAGCGGGAGGGAGTCGCTGTCTTTCTGGTCAGGCCGCAGCTCTGCCGATGGGGGTTTTTCCAGCGTGGCCTTGGGAATCACTTCACTTTTGGAATTGAGGTAATGCGCCAACCGGTACACCAAAGTCTTCGGTACATCGGATATTACGGCCAAGCCACCCGCCATGTCGCCATACAGAGTGCAGTAACCCACTCCCAATTCACTCTTATTGCCGGTGCTGAGAACCAGCGCCCCGAATTTGTTCGACAATGCCATGAGGAGCGTGCCGCGAATTCGGGCCTGGATATTTTCCTCGGTGGTGTCCTCCTTCATTCCCGAAAACGGCTTGGATAAAACAGTTCGGAAACTCTCGAATGGCTGCGTAATGCAAAGCAATTCGAAGCGAATTCCCAGGTTCGCCGCCAGCTTTCGAGCGTCATCGACTGATCCGGTTGAGGAATACGGGCCGGGCATGCCAACCCCAATGACGTTCTCTTTACCGACAGCATCCACTGCAATCGCGGCTGTCAGCGCAGAATCAATTCCACCGCTCAGGCCGATGATTACGTGGCGGAAACCGCATTTGCGCACGTAATCCCGGGTTCCGAGGACCAAGGCCGCGTAGACACTCGCCTCCTCGCCTTCGATCTGCTCGTGCAGATCCCCTCGCATCGCTTCCAGGTCAAAGAAAATCAGATCTTCTTCGAATGACTTGGCCCGCGCAACGACGTTCCCCGCCGGGTCTAACACCAGGCTCGATCCATCGAATAGGAGGCTGTCGTTCCCGCCTACCTGATTGACCAGTACCACAGGGACCTTATATTGGCGGGCGATCGAGGCCAGCATGTTGTGCCGTATTTCGCGCTTTCCGACCCAGAAGGGTGAAGCGGAAATGTTCAATACCAAATTACCGCCGGCCTGCATGAGCGCCTCGATGGGGTCGAACGTATAAAGCCGCTTGTTCCAGAACTGCTTGTCATTCCAGGCGTCCTCACAGATGGTTAACGCCATCTGCTTGCCATCAAAAGGCAACAATTGCTGACCCGTAGCGGGCGCAAAGTTCCGCATCTCATCGAATACGTCATAGGTCGGCAATAACATCTTGGACTGTAGGAACGCTATTTTCCCGTCCTTCAGCAAAATTGCCGAGTTCATTACCGACTTGCCGGTTTCCGCTTTGGCCGGAGTGACCAACCCGCAAATCACTGCGATGCCGTTCGTCTCCCCGGCAATGCGCTCGGCGCTCAGGCGGTTGTGCTCGACGAAAGTAGTGCGCTCCACCAAGTCTCGCGGCGGATAGCCGCAAATCGCAAGCTCTGGGAAAAGAACCAGCGAGGCTCCCCCCTCGCGCGCTCGACGCGCAAACTCGACAATCTTCGCAGCATTTCCTGCGAAATCCCCTACCGTGGGGTTGATTTGTCCCAAGGCAATTTTCACTACTCAAGTGTAAGGGGTAAATCAGGCAGCAGCCAAGCCGGGAAGCTCAAGACGATATTCGATATTCGGCCTTGTCCTGTTGAAGAGCAGGAACAACGTAAGGTGAATAACAGATTTAGCAGCTTGACCTGCTGAGCCAATTCACGTAGTTTTTCCCTTAGCTGGCCGGTTGCTACAGGTCTCAAATCTCTTCTAACTCCAAACTGAGTCAATCTCAATGAGTGCTCCCACGGCACCCGAAGTTACGCGGCTACTGCTGCGCTGGACAGAAGGCGATCAGAACGCCCTAAATGACCTGCTGCCACTGGTCTACGACGAATTGCGGCGGCTGGCCCGAAGTTATTTGCAGAGAGAGCGGCCCGGCCACACCTTGCAAAGCACAGCGCTGGTGAATGAGGCTTACCTGCGGCTCGTGGATCAGAATGTGAGCTGGCAAAGCCGCGCCCATTTTTTCGGAATAGCCGCCCAGATGATGCGGCGGATTCTAGTCGACCACGCACGGGCCCGTGACGCCGCCAAGCGCGGCGCTGGGGACTTCAAGGTCACGCTCGATGAAGACATCGCGGTGAGTGGGGCGCGTGACGTTGATGTAATTGCGCTCGATATTGCACTGGATAAACTGGCTAAACTCGATCGCCAGCAGGGGCGGATCGTCGAGCTCAGGTTCTTTGCCGGACTTTCGATTGAAGAAACCTCCGAAGTTCTTTCGATTTCCCCGGCTACTGTGAAACGGGATTGGGCCATGGCCAAGGCCTGGCTTTCCCGCGAGATGCACGCGTAATTTGTTTAATCCAACCGCCTGCAGCGCAAGCTAAAATATTTCTCCGCGCCTTTCTTGTCCATGGACACCCAACTCTGGCAGCAAGTCCGAAATGTCTTCCATGCCACGCTGGAGCTTCCTCTCGACCAGCGCGCCGCCTACCTGGATAAATCTTGTTCCGATCCTGCCATTCGTCGGGAGGTTGAGTCGCTGCTTCGTTTTCACGATCAGGAAAACGATCTGATGGAATCATCCGCATTTGATTTGCTGAAGGGATCCGCCGACGCGCATGGGCAAGACGCGTGGGTGGGAAATTTTATCGGCCCATACCAGGTCGTCGCCAAGGTCGGAGAAGGCGGCATGGGCGTGGTTTATCGCGCTATTCGTGTCGACGATCAGTATCTGAAGCAGGTCGCGATTAAAGTCATCCGTTCCGGCGTAAACAGCAGCCACTATTTACGCCGCTTCAAGAATGAACGCCAGATCATGGCTAGTCTGGATCATCCCAATATTGCCCGCCTTCTGGACGGAGGCGCGACCAAAGAAGGCCTTCCCTACTTCGTCATGGAGTACATCGAGGGTGAGCGCATTGATGAATACTGCGACAAGCGCAAACTTCCTGTTACCGAGCGGCTTGAACTGTTCCGCCAGGTTTGCGGGGCGGTGCAATATGCACACCAGAGGTTGATCGTTCACCGCGATATTAAGCCGGGAAACATTCTCGTCACCGACAAAGGTCCCAAGCTTCTCGATTTCGGCATCGCCAAGCTTTTGGATCCGGAACTCTTTCTCCAAACCACAGCGGTGACCATGACGCTGATGAAGCCGATGACCCCGGAGTGCGCCAGCCCGGAACAAATCTACGGCGAGCCCATCACCACTGCCAGCGATGTCTATTCGCTCGGCGTGTTGCTATACCGGTTGCTGACCGGGCATCCGCCCTTCCGCTTTGAAGGACGTCCGCTGCACGAGCTGGCGCGAGAGATTTCGGAGACAGAACCAACCAAGCCGAGCCTGGTGATCGACCGCGTTGTCGAGGAAACCAGCTATGACGGATCAAGGGTGCAACTGACGCCGGAAGTTGTGAGCCGGTCCCGCGAGGGCGAACCGGGTGTGCTTCGCGACCGGCTGGCCGGAGATTTGGACAACATCTTATTAAAGGCCTTACGACGGGAGCCAGAGCGGCGCTATTCCTCGGTTGAGCAGTTCTCGGAAGACATTCGCCGCCACCTGGAAGGGCTACCGGTTTGGGCGCGGAAGGACACGATCCGCTATCGCACGGCTAAGTTTGTGAAACGGCATCGCACCAGCGTTGCGGTAGGCGTCTTATTCGTTATCACTTTGATCGCGGGAATTGTGGCCACATCGTGGCAGGCGCATGTGGCCCGTCAGCAGCGGGCCCGCGCCGAGCAGCGTTTCAACGAGGTCCGGCAACTTGCCAGCTCGGTGATTTTCGATCTCGAACCGGCGATTGCCGACCTTCCCGGTTCAACTTCCGCCCGCAAGCTGCTCGTCCATAATGCGCTTCGTTACCTGGACACGCTCGCTATAGAAGCCAAAGAGGATCGTTCTTTGCAGCGGGAGTTGGCCAACGCTTACCTGAAGCTCGCCGATGTGCAGGGCAACCCGCTGCACTCGAATCTGGGAGACACCGCCGGCTCGATCGCGAATTACAAGAAAGTGGTTTCGATGCGAGAAGCATTGGTGGCGGCGGACCCTAAGAATCAGGATGATCGCTTCCAATTGGCGGTAGCGTACCGGTGGCTGGGACAAATGCAAGTTGCCTCTGGCGATCTGCACGCTGGACTCGACCATGCAACCAAGGCGAAGTCCATCATGGAGGAGTTCGGCAAGGACAAGTCCGACGACGTAAAAGTCCTTGATGAACTGGAAAATGATTATGAGGCCATCGGTGACATCAACGGCGGCAACGGATTGTCGGCAAACCTGGGGAATGCAGAAGCCGCGATTGAAAACCATCGCAAGGCGTTGGCCAGCGCAGAGAAAAGAGCGCGGCTACAACCCGGCACTGCTTCCCCGCAAAATGGCATTGCGATCTACAACGCCAAGATTGGCGACGATCAAATAAAGCTAGGTGACCGCAACGGGGCGATGGTCAGCTATCGAAAGAGCCTGGACGTATACAAGACGCTGATGCAGCAGCACTCAAATCCGCGATACATGCGGACGATCGGTTTGCTTTACACCCGGGTTGGCGACGCTTATCTCATGGACAGCCAATATTCACAGGCCGCGAAGAACTACCAGGACGCAGTTGATCTAGCTAAAAAGTTTGTGGAGCAAGATCCGAAGGATGTTTTAGTGAGTAGTGACCTCGCGGTTGGTTATGGATTGCTGGGCAAGACACTTGGGGAATCGGGCCAGTTCAAGGCAGGGATGGATCTGTTGGCCAAGGCCGTGGCGATCATGGAGAAGATCGTCGCCCACGATCCAAATAATACCGATTCCAAGCGCATCCTCGGCGTATTCTACATGTGGCGGGGACAGATTCTCGGCAAATCGGGAAATGTTGACGGTGCTCTGGCCGACCATCGTCTAACCGCATCGTTGCTTGAGGCCATTCACGCTGCCGAACCGAAGGATGTTGAGGCGCGGGTTACGCTGGCTGAAACCAAAGTTAAGATCGGCAGCTTGCTGGCCAAAAAAGGCGACAGCAAGTCCGCCCTGGACATCTACCAAAAAGTACTTTCGGATCTCGAGCCATTTGCTCATGCCGATCCGCCCAACCTGGAAGCTCTTTACGCCTGCGCCGACGCCTACGCCAATATCGGCCAACTGATCAAAAATCAAACCGCGGCAGAGAAATCCTCTACCCGAAAAATTGAATTGTGGAACCAAGCACGATCGTGGTTCGAGAGGAGTTCATCTACCTGGAAGAGAATTCCGAACCCAGCAAAAATCACACCCACTGGGTTTCAAGCCGGTGATCCTAGGATGGCAAGTGAAAGCCTGGCGATCTGTGATGCAGCTCTGGCCCGGTTGGAGCCGTCCGCAAAATCGATCACCCAATAAAAACGCCGTGGGCGCTTCCGCAACCCACGGCAACGGGGTGAACTAGGTTTACTTCGTCACTCGCGCCAGCACTGCCGAAGCGGCTTGCTGAAGCAGCGGAGAGATCACGTCCTGGCTGTCTTCGGAAGCTTTGGCCTTCAGCGTGTCGTTCAGCAGCGGAGATTCCACACCGGCCTTGATCAGCGTGTAAGTAAGCGTAACCTCGGCTTTCGCTTTCACTTGGCTGGTGGCCGAGCTCAAGCCGCTGATCACAGTCGAGGCCGAGGCCATGGCGATCGCTCCGCCGACTCCGCGCGCCGCACCCATCATTGGAATGAAGCTGCTGGCGGTGGAAGCGCCTTTCATGAAACCAAAGCTACCGCGGCCGGCCGTTTTTTGCGAAACGCTGGAGTAGAGCACGAAGTCACACTGCTTCTCTTTGGCTTCGGCGTCGATGTTGGCGGGGAGCATGGCAGAGAGCAGCACAGTCTCGACCTTCGGTCCGGCAACATACTTCGCGAATGCGCCGCGGATGCCTTCTCCAGCCTCTGGAGTCTCGCCCTTGTTGCTGAATTGTGCGGAGGAAGGAACCAGGCCAAGGCGGACGAGGGCGGGTTTCTTTTCGATTGACGGAGCAGGGGCGGCTGCCTGACTCGCCTCGAGAGCTGTAGTTTGAGCTCGCCCCAAGGCGGGCGCAACCAGAAGGCAAAGGGCGAAGAGCGCTGATCCAAATCGGGCGTTGATGGGCGATGTCGAGTTCATTGTGGTTTCCTCTCTCGGTATAGAAGTAGGAGCGCCGTTGGAACTTGCTGTTCCTCTTGCCGTCCTTACCTAGTAACGCGAAGGTTGCGAAAACAGTGGCTCAATATTTTTAGAAGTGATTTCAGTTGTGGAGAGTTTTGCGGACTGAGTTCCGCTTTCATCCAGATCGTTCGGCTAGATATTCGCCAAACGCCCCGACGAGGGTAGCGCTCGCCGGTTCATTGTTATGAAATGCGCCGAAGATCATGGTGGTATTCGGGCCGTGACAGGCGGCTTTCGCGCCGTGGGCCTTGTGAAGCATGAAAAAATGCAGGATGCAGGATTTCTTCTTGTGAGCCAGTTCTAGCTCTTTTTGCGCGCTATTCGATGACGGCCTTTCAGGATGGCCAGGAGCGACCCATCGCTGACAACCGTTTAGATGAGGGACGGACAAAAATCGCGGGTCGACATTGTGAGGGACTCGTTAAATTAAATTTCAGAAAGGATTACTACCATGAACAAACTTGTTTCTTACTTCGCCGCCGCAATTTTCGCAGGAATCGTTTTCACCCCAAGTGCTCTCTATGCCGACTGCCCCGAGGGTTCACGCCCAACTACCGCCGCCGAGCAGCAAAACTTCATGAGTACCATGAACGCCATCAAGGCAGCTGTGCCACCGGCGCCTGCAGGATGGCAAGTGAAAGCCCCGAATATCCCCTATACCTCTGGTCCGACCAGTGTCTGCAAAGGATCCAAGCTAGTGGCAGGATATGACGCCACTTACACCTCGGAAGAGGCAGTGAAGCTGAACCAGGAACGCCAGAAGCAACGTGACGCGCAGATACGGGCGTTGCAGCAGTTGCCTCCGGACAAGCAGAAGGAAGCCGACGACCTCTACCACGAAGGCAGCCAGTTAGGATACAAGGCTATTGCGGAGTTGAAAAACAAGAATGCGGACGAAGCCGCGCGACTGAGAGAAGAGGCTAACAAGAAGTACGCTCAATCAAAGGCGATCAAGCAGGCGCACTTGCAGGAGGTCAGTCCGAAAATGACTGAGATCATCAACGCCGAGCCGGCGGGCTACGGAAACCCGGAAGTTCAGGCGCATATCGTGGTGCTCGATCCGGTGAACTCGCCCAATTCAAAGGCAGAGGCTGTGCAAATTCCCGGCGTCCAGTCTGCCTTCTTTGATCGCAACAAGACGCTGATGTTGTCCTTCGGGCGTGATGCCTCCGGAGCCGCCATCTGGGTGCAGCTACAAGGGAGCCGCGAAGAAGTGACGACGGTGGCGAATCTTTTTGCGAACTCTAACCTTCGCGCTCTGGCTGCGAAGTAAAAACCTCCGTTACTTCACCACGATCCGCAACGCAATTCCATTCGAGAACGGCGGAGACTGCAGCACCTTAGCTCCTCCGCCGTGCTCGAAGTTCTCCGCACGATCTGTGTCACCCGTCTTGACGTTGAACCATTCTTCAGAATATTTGCCTCCAGGAAGATCGAGTTCCACCTCCGTCGGCCCCTTTCCATCCAAATAAATGGCGTACTCTCTTCCCGGCTTCGAAAGAACGTGTGCGGTGACTCCGGCAGCATGTTTCACCACTGACAAATCGGGGCGCAAGTCGATGAGAGAAAATTTTTGCAGAAAGTCGCCTAACACCCTCAGCTGACGCCGCAACGCAGGACCGCCCCCGCCCGGACCGTTAGCGGCAGTATCGCTGCCATCCTCATGCCCTGGACTGAACGAGTAGTCGAGCGCGTTGAATGCACTGCCCCCAGCCAACATGAAATTCCACGCCTGGCGTCTGTATGCATCGTCCTCGCGTCCTAGGAAACCGGTTTCGTCGTAAGCGATGGCTTTGTTCAGTCCGTAGTTTTCCAACACCGCTTCCGGATAGGCATAGTGAAAATTCACCACGCTCACGCCAGGCACCAACTTCTTCACCGCGAAGCGGAAATTCGAGTAGTTCTGCGCGATTAAGTGCTTATTGGGCAAGCCCGCCTCTTCGCTAGTAATCCACTGCGACACCCGTTCTTGCCATGCAACGGATAGATCGTCTGCCAAATCAACTGAGTTGGGATACTTGTCGCGGGCCGGAGGGAATAAATACGGATTAATCAATGCCTCGGTCATGGGGCGGTCCGACCAGGGCTCATTCTGGATCTCAATGATCAGATTGTCGAAAGCATTGGTTTCCCGCACCAACTTGCGGACGTAATGCTCCTGATGGGTGAGGATATTCCCATTCTCCAGCGTCTCCAGCTTTTTCCAATCGACCGCGTCAGTATGGTTGATGTTGTTCGTGGGATTAAACGGGCTAACGTTCCACTGCATATCGCCGTAATGGGATGAGAACAAGGTCAACTCGACGACAATGCCGCGCTTCGCCGCATCTTCTAGAAAGTCATGGAGACGCTGGAAGTATTCCGCATCCCATCGCTCCAGATCGAATTTATTGCCGCCCCCTGCATATCCCACGACCTCGCTGCGCGCCCACGGGGCAACGTACCGTCCGGCCTTAGGCGCCAGATCGTTGCGTAAAATTCCAAACGACTTTGCCGGGACCTCCAGATAGCTGCCGCCAAACAGTCGGGTGTAGTTCTGGCCATCAGACTCTAACGTTGCTAGGTAGAGGTGATAGTCAAAATCGCGGTTCATCACTGCGCCATAGTGCTCTCCGCTGGTGATAAGAGCGATCGCTTTTCCACGAAACCAAAAATAATGCGGATTTTTGGAATGCAGGCGGATGGGCTCGGTTTTCTCCGCTGAGCAGAGACAAGCGACGGCGAACATAAGTAAAACCGTTGTACGAACAAAAGGAATAGCTCGAAGCAGTGGTGGGCACATGGTTTTAACGCCACGCAGCATACCACTTCACGAAGAAGATTTGACCGGTTGTTTCCTTGGCGATCTTTAGTGTCCTTTGTGGGTTGTACTTGGGACGACAGAACCGTTCTACCAGCTGCTGTAAGTGCTGCCGTCGCTCGACGCAGCTTCGGAACCACTGTGCACGTCGTTAATTCCGCCTTCTTGCTGGTCCCCGGAACTGAGCGTGTCGTCCTCCTGGACCGGTACCCAGGTATCGTTGGTTCCGGTGATGGGATCTTTCGGAATTGACTTGAGATATCCGGCACTGACCAGATCGTCTAAAGCTTGAGGCGCTTTTTGCTTATCGAGCGTATATTGCGAGATCACTGAACGAAGGGTAAACAAATTTTGACGCAGCACCGATTCACGGGCGCGCACCACCGACTGCTGGTAGGCGGGAACCGCAACCGAAATCAGGATGAGAATGATGCTGATCACGATCATCAACTCGATCAGCGTAAATCCCCGGCTCCGCGCTTTGGTTTGTCTTGCCATTACCAATCCTTGTAGTGCGTGTCGTCCAGCGCGGTCCCCTGTGACTTCGTAAACACGTCGAACACGTTGTCGCCGCCCCAGCTGTCGGAGTCTGGGTCGTCCTGCATAGAACGCATGCCCCATTCGGTGTTCCCGGTCATCGGGTCGATCGGAATGCGCCGCAGGAACTTCAGCTTCTTGCCGCCAACGTCGACACCATCCACCAATGTCTGCAAGTCCGGAGGGTAGCCCTCGGACCCGACCTTAATCTGGAACTTCCCTTGATCCGCCGCGTCCTTGTAGCGGTCGATGGCATCGCGCATGGACCACAGTGCGCGACGCAGGTCACGTTCCCTTTCACGCTTGATCACCACCCGCGCCAGAGGCAGTGCCAGACTGGTAAGAATGAGCAAAAGCGTAGTAGCAACGATCAGCTCGACCAGGGTGAAACCACGACTTTTCGACACTCGACCCATAACGTCTTAACTCATTCAAACCGGACAAAAAGCGTTTCCTCGAAGGCTTCCAACCCTTCCCTGCCAGTCAGAGCGCTAGGCGCTACTGAACGGTGACTGACGCAGTCGCTCCAGCGACGGGAATAGGCTGCATTCCGGGATCGCGCGCCCCACCCTGCGAAATCACCAGCATCGATTGCCCCGGGGCTTTCGCCTGCAAGGTAAGCACCACCACCGACCCGCTTCCCGAAACTCCTCCAGAGGAGGGAGGCCGAGTCGCCGTGACCTGCAAAGTTCCTGCCGTGTCGTCGTCGCGATGGACCAGGGCAACAGCCTGCCCGTCTTGCGATAGCAGTCCGCCATTGGACACGTTCACAACCTGCAAAAGTTTAGGGTCGTAACTGACCTGTAATGGGACGGAATAAACGTTGCTCGTCCCATTCATCATGACGCTGACCGTAAAGGTCGACCCATTCGGCTGGCTGACGCTGGGTGGATCAAACGCGAACTTGCCACTGCCGCCCCCACCCGCGGTGGGGCTGGG
>Ga0157378_10001385_pt1 | contig 21788 bp, 10 predicted proteins | sample M65metaG_FD_115309 | JGI IMG/M metagenome (GOLD analysis project Ga0157378, IMG submission 115309) | Miscanthus rhizosphere microbial communities from Kellogg Biological Station, Michigan, USA - M6-5 metaG | ecosystem: Host-associated > Plants > Roots > Rhizosphere > Soil | place: USA: Michigan...
CGTTAGGATTAAGTTGGGGAGACCATGAAGGTTAAGCAGATTGTTTGGTTTGTTGCAGCGTTTCGCTAACCCAGAGCCGGATCGCCGGTACCTATTGCCCGTAAATTTATCACGCCTCTTCATTCGCATTTGCTTGTTGAAAAATCCACTTCTTACATATAGGTGCCTGACAAGTTTTCCCACGCTTTTTCGTAGAATTCTTAATGCGTTCTAACAATCATCCCCCAGCCCGCAGGTACTCTCGCCGGAATCAAAACGGTCGTAGTTTTATCTCGTGGACTCTCTTACTAGTCCTATTAAGCATGGGGATGACGATCGTACTTTCCTCAGTCCTGGCAAACGCGGGCATCGAGAGATTCTTGCACAAAGACTTTGGGAATTATCGACTGGCAACGGTGGTAAAGCGTGACAAGGAGACGCCCAACGAAAAACATTCCGATCACAGTGATGAGGCGGTTGCGAATAACAAATCCTCGGCACTTCTGCAAAGACTGCAAGCCAGCTCATTCTTAGCACTCGCACGGAACAACCAAAACCCTCGCGTCGATCCAGAGATGACTCGGCAGGAAAAACCTTCCGATACGGAAACCAGAGATCGAAACAATGAAGCCAACCGTAAGCCTAAAGAACAGCGACTTGTAAAAGCGCATTCATTCAACGGTGACCTGCGGGATCTTCCTTACCGAAAGCCTGTGAAACGTGAGCGCCCCGAACGCGAGGGGCCAGAGCCAAACCCTGGTTTTTATCCAGGTACTTCCGGTGCCAGAATCACTGAAGGATCCATTACAACGAGCGTACCCGCGATAAATGCACCTGCGCCTGCACCGAGCGCCAGCTTTGACGGCCTCGACTTCGCCACCTGGGGAGCAGGACATCCACCAGATACGAATGGGGATGTTGGCCCAACCTATTACATCCAGACCGTTAATACCTCGATCGGGATTTATAGGAAAAGCGACGCCGTGCGAGTGGCCGCCTTCGGCTTCAACACTTTTATGAGCATGGGTAATTTTGGAAACCTGTGCGACACAAACAACTTTGGTGACCCCGTTGTTCTCTACGATAGTTTTGAGGATCGTTGGATTATCACAGACTTCGCCTTCACGTTTGATGGGAGTGGCAACGTCAGCAATCCTCCGGGCTCCTTTCAGTGCATTGCAGCCTCCAAAACCGGTGATCCGGTTTCAGGCGGTTGGAACTTCTATTCGATCAATACAACCGGGGGGCTTGGCGATTACCCGAAGTTCGGCATCGGGCCAGACGGCCTATATATGTCGACCAATATGTTTGACTACGCGGCCGCCGGCTCTTATCAAAATGTGCGAGCCTATGCGTTCAACAAGGCCCAGATGTATGCGGGAGCGCCGACTGTTCAATCAGTTTCGTTTGACCTTCCAGCTAGCTACTTCTCGCTTCTTCCTAGTAATGCCAGACTCCAGGCCGGCACGCCTCCACCTGGTAGCCCCAACTATTTCATCTCAACCGAAGACTTCGTAAACGCTCTAACAGTTTTCAAATTTCATGTCGACTGGGATCGAATTTCGCTATCTACCTTCGCGGGACCTGACATTTCCCAAGCTCTAACCAGCTGGCCAAACACAAGTGTTGCAAACGCGCCGTCCCTGGGAGGTAACCTTCTGGACGTTCTTGAAATTCGGCCCATGATGCAGAACCAGTACAGCAAGATCGGCGCGACTGAATCGCTATGGACCACTCACACTGTGCGGAGGCAAGATGTCAACGGATTTGCTGCCCCACGTTGGTATCAGGTTGATGTAGCCGGTGGTACCGTCGCTGCGAATCTACCTCAAGCAGCAACCTGGGATCCTGATGGCGCCAATGTCATCTATCGTTTTATGCCGAGCCTTGCACTCGATCGAATGGGTAACATGGCTCTTGGCTATAGCACCTCCAACAGTACGACCAAGCCGGCTATCAAGTATGCCGGACGGCTGGCAACGGATCCGTTAAATACTTTGGGCCAGACCGAGCAGGTTTTGATCCAGGGAACCGGCACGCAAACGGGAAACTGCGGCGGCGGACCGTGCGCCAGGTGGGGTGACTACAGTGCAATGTCACTTGATCCAAACGGCTGTACTTTCTGGTATACGAACGAATACTACGCTGTCGATGGTCAGAACGATCTCACACGCATTGGATCATTCGCGTTCCCACAATGTGTTCCGCTAGGCGCGGGAGGCACTGTCTCTGGAACAGTGACTGATAGCGTAACGACCAACCCGATCAATGGTGCAAAGGTGGTATTGGGCAGCCGAACCACCAATACAAATGTCAGTGGTATTTACACCTTCACCAATTTACCAGCTGGTATCTATCCGGGTATCACCGCCAGTTTTGCAGGGTACAACTCAAGTACGGCGACTAACATAGTTGTAACCGACGGTGCGACGACGACACAAAATTTCTCGTTAACCACTGCGCCCCTATCTGCTTGTTTCGCGGATACGTCACAGGCGGATTTTCAAACTGGGGTGTTAGCAAACGTCGATCTCACCACGAGCCCAGGCAATGTAGTTCTGGACTCTCCGGCGAGTGTGGACCAGCAGAACCTAACGGTCACTACCAGTGGCTTCGGCTTCACCAGCACGAGTTGGGCTGGACAAACCTTCACGCCCGCGGTTACCGGCAGTTTGTCGAGAGTTGACCTCGATCTCTTCTGTAGCAACTGTACAGACACAACACCGAATCTCACTGTCTCGATTCGTGCAACCACCGGCAACGTGCCAACGGGCGCCGACCTCGCTGTCGCAACTATCCCGGGATTTAATAGCGGTTCAGGAGGTTACTTCTCTGCCAACTTCAGCGCACCTGCGACGCTTACAGCGGGAACGAAATACGCAGTAATCATTCGCGCAGTCGCGGATCCCACAGCTGGAAGCTACGCGTATACCTGTAGTTGCTCTCCGAACAGCAACCCGTATTCAGCCGGGCAGCGGGTCACCTCTGCTAACAGCGGTTCGACATGGGCAACCGACAACACGTCAGGTGGTCGGGACCTTGGCTTTATTGCCTACATGAAGACTGGATTTTCCCTGTCCGGAAATCTTGTCTCCGGCGCACGCGATGCGAATCCGCCAAGCGGCCTGGTTCCTCATTGGACGACTCTATCGTGGAATGGAATTACACCAGCGGGTACCGCCATAAAGCTTCAAGGTGCAGCGAGCAACAGTCTCGACGGGCCCTTCAATTTCGTTGGCCCAGACGGCACCGCGGCGACGTTCTTTACCACCAGCGGCGCTTCACTCGCACAGTTCAACGGCTTCCGCTATCTGAAGTACAAAGCATTGCTGAGTACAACCGACAGCGCAGTAACGCCGACTTTGAACGACGTGACAACCTGCTTTAGCGACGGTACACCAGTGATCACGGCAGCCGCTCCACTTGTCAGACAACGAGGTGCTAATACTAATGGGCAGATAGCAACTGTCAGCGATCCCTCTCAGCCAGCCAATACTCTTAATGTTAGCGCCACACCCTTGACTGGAACCGGTGTCACCGTTACCAGCATCAGTGTTGACGCGGCTGGCACAGTTACTGCGAACGTCGCGGCGAGCTGTGTGGCTACCACTTCGACGTTCACACTCACAGTAACGAACAACTCAGCTGCTACGGCCACGGATACCTTAACCGTCAGTGTTACAGCCACTGCAACACCTACAATCACACCTGGTGGTCCAACAACCTTTTGTACCGGCGGCAATGTAACTCTCTCCTCCAGCAGTGCCAGTAACAATCAATGGTTCCTAAATGGAAATCCGATCGGTGGCGCAACCAATCAACAGTACACTGCAACGACGTCGGGCAATTACACTGTTGCAGTAACGGAACTCGGCTGCGCTACTACATCAGCTCCGACAGCGGTCACCGTGAATCCCGTTCCGGCTACACCGACGATCACTCCGGGTAGTGCAACGACATTTTGCGACGGTGGCACTGTGAGCCTCACCTCGAGCAGCGCCAGTGGTAATCAGTGGTACCGGAACGGAAGTCTGATCGCGGGCGCAACCAATCAACAGTACGTCGCGACTATCTCAGGAAATTACACGACCATTGTCACGACCGGCGGCTGCAGCAGTACGCCCTCTGTTGCTACAACAGTCACGGTCAATCCGACTCCTCCGAAACCTACGATCACGCCGAACGGGCCGACAACCTTCTTCGAGGGCGGAAGCGTGACTTTGACGTCAAGCAGCGCAACGGGGAACCAGTGGTATCAGAATGGCAATCCGATTAGCGGTGCAACGAATCAACAGTACATTGCGAACGCCTCGGGTAACTACACCGTTACAGCCACTGCGAGTGGCTGCACCAGCACGCCTTCGGCCGCGACTACGGTTACGGTGAATCCGGTTCCAGTAAGTCCGGCGATCACTAAGGCGTTTAATCCGACAAACATTCCGTTGAATTCCAGTAGCACTCTGAGCTTTACGATTAATAATCCGAATACAACCAGTGGTCTTAGCGGAGTGGGGTTTGTTGACAATCTGCCTGCGGGATTAGTTGTGGCAGCTACGCCAAATGTGACGGGTTCGTGCGGGGCCGGGACTATCACTGCTACTGCGAGCAGTAGCAGCATTAGCCTGTCGGGAGGAACATTGACAGCCTCGCCAGCGGCCGGATCGTCTTGCACCTTCACCGTGGCCGTAAAGGGAACAACTGCGGGCACAAAGCTCAACACAACAAACGCAATCACCTCGACCGAAGCAGGTACCGGAGTAACCAGCAATACCGCTGCGCTTACGGTGGTAGCCCCACCTGTGATCACTAAATCATTTGGTCCAACAACAATGGCCCCGGGTGGCGTTACGACTCTTACCTTCAATATCTCAAATCCCGGATCAAATACCGTTCAACTCAGCGGTGTCGCGTTCACGGATAACTTCCCGGTCAACCTCGTCGTCGCGAATCCTAACGGTCTGACCAACACCTGCGGCGGAACGGCAACGTCAACTCCTGGCTCTGGGACTCTCTTGCTGACCGGCGGCACGATTCCAGTCAACAGTTCTTGTACTCTGAGTGTGATGGTTACGACTTCCGTCGGCGGTAACTACATCAACAACACCAACGCGGTGAGTTCCACCAACGGTGGTAACGGCAACTCAGCAGCAGCTTCCTTGACCGTAATAGCACCGCCGACGATTAATAAGATCTTTCAGCCAAACACTGTGGTTCAGAACGGAACCACCTTATTGAGCTTTACGATTAGCAACCCGAATACAAACACATCGCTAACCGGAATCTCCTTCGCTGATAACCTGCCGGGAGGACTCGTACTAGCTTCACCGAACGACCTTACTAATGGCTGCGGTGGAACAGTCACAGCAATTGCAGGATCATCATCTATCAGTTTGGTCGGCGGTATGTTGGGGCCAGGTTCGAATCCGTTGCTGGCGACTTGCGCTATTTCCGTAAAGGTGAAGGCGCCAAACACGTTGGGAACGCTGAATAACACCACTGGATCAATCTCCGCTAACGAAACCGTAGGGGGCGCCACAAGCAATACGGCGAGTCTGACTGTGATCGCGCCTCCTGTGGCCCCAACGATTGCCAAGAGCTTCGGCGCTGCCAGTATTCCGCTCAATGGAACGACGTCGCTAACTTTCACATTAGCGAATCCAAACTCCACAGTGACTCTGATGAACGTGTCTGCGAGTGACACGTTGCCTGCGGGCCTGGTGGTTGCTACTCCCAACCATCTAATTAGCAATTGCACTGGCACTATTACGGCTAATGCGGGCAACAATGGGATTGGCATAACGGCTTTGAACTTGGCCGCTTCAAATTCGTGTTCCTTTTCTGTTGACGTCACTGGAACGAGCATAGGAGCGAAGAACAATATCAGTGGAAACGTATCGGCTACTTATATTGCCGGGAGCGGCAACCCTGTTCCGATCACCGGAGGTACAGCCACAGCCACGATTAATGTTTTGAAAGGAAATCAAACTATTAACTTCGCCGCTTTGCCAAACAAGGCGTTCGGTGATGTTGATTTCATTGTTAGCGCAAGCGCATCTTCGGGGTTAACAGCTACCTTGACAGCTACCGGCAATTGCACCGTCACCAGCCCTTCACCGGGAACTGTTCACATTACGGGAGCCGGCTCGTGCACGATCACCGCGTCGCAGGGCGGTGATGGAAACTACAATTCGGCGGCGAATGTGCCACAGTCGTTTGATATCTCGAAGGCAGCGACTACAACCGATGTGTTGGCTTCAATCAATCCTTCTGACATCGGACAAAATGTTGTATTTACAGCGACCGTTACGCCGTCGCCGAACACAAACTCACCAACCGGTACAGTGCAGTTCAAGGATGGAGTCAATAATCTCGGTGCGGCTATCAACTGTCTTGCTGCGATGGGAAACACTTGTACTGCACAATTTTCGTCCACAACTTTAACCACTGGTACGCACGCGATCTCTGCGGTGTATAGTGGAGACACAAATTTCAGTAGTGGTACCGGTTTGCTAACAGGAGGGCAGGTTGTTACAGACAAACCAACGCTGATACTGATCCTGGACGAGCTCGGTCCGAATCCGAACCAGGCCGCGGCGCTTGATTCTTTGTTATTTCTCCGAGATCCATTCCCAATTGACAGACTGGCCACGTGGTACAACTTTGGTCCCGATCTCAATACCAGGGTGATGCTGTTCGTCGCGAATCTGCAATTAAACCAGGGGGAATCGAGTTCTGCTGTAGTTGTGAATCTGATCGATAGTAACAACCAAAGCTACGACGTGCCGGCTGAGGACGTACGCCCTGAACGCGTTACAGGCTTCGCGCAGGTAACGTTCAGGCTACCCGATACGTTGTTCTTTGGCGACTGTACTGTTCAGGTTAAAGGCCACGGCCAGGTGAGCAACTCTGGGATTATTCGAATTGGGCCATAGATGCTGGAGCGCAGTCGTCCCCGCCTGCTGCCTCGAGTTTTTTTGTATCCGCCTAACGGGCGTGTCTGTAGAGAAGAACACGACATCTAGCCAGTAAACCTCACTCACCACCAATCGGCTAATGTCGGCCTCCTCACGTCGCAATCAACGCCGCGAGCGCGAGTATTAGAAGCACTGCTATTTGAATGCGGTTTGATCCGTAATCAGCACGACATCACTGGTACGACCAGCGCGGGCAACGGCAAGATCTTTACCATCCCGTGACCAGTCGTACCAGATGATTCGATCAGACTTGAAGTCAGTGATCTGTTTGGGTGGGCTCCCATCAAGCGGTTGACTCCAAATGTTAGAGCGGGAAGGGAAGCGAGTATAGGTTAGCGCCCGCCCATCAGGAGCCCAACGTATCGCCTGGCTAAAGGGGCTGGGAAAATCAAAGATCTTCGTCGGCGGCCCACCCTCGAATGGAATAATCGCAACCCGTCTTCTTAAATTCTCCAGGTCGTCGTAGGCGTAAGCGATGTGTCCGTCTTTAGGCGAGACCGCTAGTAGGCTGGAGTTGTAATTTGTTATCTGTTGGGCATCACCGCCGTCGATCGGCACCTTCCATAGTGTCCGATGTTTGAGTTGAGCGGATGAGTAGATGATCCATTGGTTATCAGGTGTGTATTGTGGACTAACGTCGTCGCTGCCATGGGTTAATTGTTTTTTATTACCGCCATCTATGTCCATCCTCCAGATATTGCGAGTGCCCATGCGGTTGGAAACGTAAATAATGTAACGGCCATCGCGCGAGACCGTAGGTAGGCCATTGCGTCCGGAGTCAAATGTCAGTTGTTTGTTTTCTGTCCCATCCCTTTTCATGATCCAGATCTCCTGGTAACCACTTCCTCTGGATGCGTGAACTATTCTTCCGTCAGGTGTCCAGGAGATGCCACCCATTCCGGCAACCCGATTAGTCGTGATTCTTGAGGCGCGGTTGCTATCGCCATCTGGGGCCATCCAGATATCTGAAATTCGTTCAAGCTGTACTGTCACCAAAGAAGAAGAGTCAGCGGTGAGACTCACGTTCAGGTAATCATTCAAGTCGTTGGTAATGCGCCTCACCTTGCCCGAAGGATATGACACGAACCAGATCTGCGAATTTGAGTCCTGATCTTCGGAGGCGATGACGACTAAACCGCGGCCGTCTCGGAGCCAGCAACTCGGTCCCATGGAGGACCATTGCTGAGACGTGATCTGCCTTTCTACACCGTCTTTTAATCGTACCTCCCTCAGGTTTCCATAAGGAGCGTCAGGACCAGAACCCCTGAGTGGAAAAACAATTGTCTCTCCGTTGGGCGACCAGGACGGCGCTATGAGAAAGGCGTCTTCCAGCTTATGTCTCGCCAGGATTTGCTCTTCTGCACCATCTGCCTTCGCTACGATAAGTAAGCGTTCGCTTTGTGACGGAACACCACGCATGAAGGCCATTCGTTTTCCGTCGGGAGAGAAAGTGACGGCGGTATCAATGTCCGTCAACAGCTTCTTCGCGGACCCTCCCAGGACCGGTATTTCATAGAGCGTTCCTGAACTTGAGAAGTAGATCCGATTACCGTCATAAGAAAAGATCAATCCCAAAAAGCCATCCTTGTTCGAGGGTACTATCTCTCGATCACTGCCCGTGGGAATATGTCTGAGCCAAAGACTCTGCTCTCCTGCGTTATCCATCACATGCACCACGAACTTACCGTCCGGCGAGATTGCGGCATCGTTCGCTCTGCCGGTGGTTGTCAGGCGGGCCATTTTTAACTTCGAGAATGGCTCGAAGGTTTTGTTAGCACCCTTATTTCCAAAGTATCTGAGGCCCAGCGAAACTCCGGCTACCGCAATGACGAGGGCTGAAAGGCCCACAATGACACTGCGCTTTTTCCATGTGGCTGGGTTTCCGAGGTAGGCCGCACTCGTCGGACGCACGGTCTCGATCTCTGTGGGTGAAGTTTCCTCTTCTTCGTGCGTAACGACATGCACCCTGGTGCGTCTGCCGACGATCAGGTCGGTACTTTCACCCATCACTTCCACCGCTCCCGCAAACCGATAACCTCGTCGTGGCACCGTCTCAATGTACGACTTGCCATCCGCGGTCGAGCCCAATGTCTTGCGCAAAAGAGACACGCTTGACGACAAGTTGCTCTCCTCGACAAAAGTACCGGGCCACACGGTCTCCATCAATTCACCTTTCTCAACGATGTGCCCGCTATGCTCAACGAGCGCCAGCAACGTGTCAAAGAGCTTCGGCGACAGCATCACCGGCTGGCCCTCACGGAGTAGAACACGCTCCGACGCATCGACTCTAAAAGGGCCGAAGTCGTAGAAACGCTTTAATTGCTCACTTTTGCTCATGGTAGAAATCTCCAGGAAATTTCCCAGAACTTCCCAAGAGTTTCCTCAAGACTGAGTGGGTATGCCTTACGCATGATACGCGCTCGTTGACGACAGCAGGTCATGGTGGTTGAGGTGCGGATGCCGAAACAACGGGCCGAATTGTACGCGGCGCGTTTGGGCCCAGACAAGGGCGATAAGTCACACGAAGAAATCGAAGTCGGAGTTCGGAGATGGAATGAAGAAAACCAAGACAACTGAAATCACCTTCGAAACCGATGAGTTGTTCATTATCAAAAGGCGGGATGAATCGACCCATATTCGATGCGAGGCGTGTGGCGCTCTTGTTCAGATGGTCTCCATGGCTGAAGCGGCCAGCATAACCGATGTAAACGAGTTAGTGATCCACGAACAAGTTAAGGCTCGTCTTCTCCACTCGACAGTAACACCCGAAGGGCAGGTTCATATCTGCCTCAACTCCTTACTCACTTAACGATGAAAGAATGAAAGGACAAACACAATGAACACCAAGAGAATTTCTGTAACGCTACTCACGTTGGCAATTGTCGCTCTGATTGGACTAGGCGGCTCACAATTTAACGTTCGAGGTGATGAATATAATCCTCACCACGAATTGGTGGGGACCTGGGAAGTGACTGTTATGGCCTCCGGAGCAGATCCAGTCATCGATTACTCAATCATGACCGAGGGGGGAGGCGTAATCGGCACCGATCCAGATCCTAATGTAAGCACGGGTATTGGGACGTGGGAGAAAATTGAGCCCAACCGCTTCGGCGTCACGTTCGTTCATTTCCTGAGCGATCAGGGAGCTCCACTCGGCACATTGAAGGTCCGTGCCGAGATTACTTTAGATTCCAAAACGGGTACATTCAGTGGTCCGTTTCGGACCGACGTGGTAATTGGTGGGAATGTTGTTCAGTCCGTTTGCGGCACTGTGCAGGCTAAGCGTGTAGACGTCGAGGCACTGCAAGCGTGTCCGTAGTTTTCGATGAGATTTGATCATGAATGAGTTGGGCCATGCCGCTCGTGCGCTCAAGGGCGGCATCAACTCTTAGGGTGACAGAAGGCAAGAAAGTGAGTCTCCCGAGTTCGTCTTCACAAACAATTCGTTATGGTGCGAACGTGGAATTCACTCAGGCAATGGATCCGTTTCAGCATGTCTTTTTTCGCGCATCTCACATAGAAACTTCATACTCAATCGCAACAAAAATTTAATCCGCACGCTAACTTTATTTCTTGACAATCCCCGTTAATCGGCCTACGTTGCCGCAACAATCCCCAGTTCATAAATCCACTTGAGAACGTCTCGAGCCAGACGTCGCTAAAGCAATCCCCTAACGAAGTTGGAATATTGGTGTGTGCGCACAAGCAAACGCATGAATTGAGTGCGTGTTACGAAGGAGTGACGAAATGATAATTAGATCAAAATTGATTCCCATGATCATGGTGGTTTCATTCTTCGGGTTGATCGCCGTGGCAATAGTTAGTCAACGAACACTTGGAGGTGCTTCATTGGTGGCGCACGCCGCCGTCGTGGTACCTGGTCCGTCGCAGTTCTATGCCCAGCATAATATTGTGTCAGATATCCCGGGCCTGGCGGACCATACCGATTCTAACGTTGTCAACGCCTGGGGACTCGACGCCGGTCCCACGACCCCATGGTGGATTGCCGATAATGGTAGCGGCAAAACAACGCTCTTCAATATCAGTTCCGCAGCCACTACGTTCTTTACGGTTCCCGGAGCGGGTGGTGCTCAAGGGAATCCTACTGGCCTCATCTTTAACGGCGGTTCCGGATTTGTGGTTAACAATGGTGCCGGCACGAGTGCGGCGCGGTTTATCTTTTCCAGCGAGGACGGGACGATCTCGGCATTCAGAGGGAACCCTATCGTGACCGTCGTTCCGAATGCGAATGCCCTGGCCCATGATGCTGTCTATAAAGGTCTCGCCATCGATAGTCGTACTGTGGGTCAGCATCTGTATGCCACTGATTTCCATAACGGCAAGGTTGATGTTTTTGATACCTCGTTTCACTTGGTCACGTTATCCGGGAACTTCAGTGATCCAAATCTTCCTGCAGGCTTTGCGCCGTTTGGAATCCAGGACATTGGCGACACTCTCTACGTAACCTACGCGCTTCAGGATGCGGATCGGCATGACGACGTAGCGGGACCGGGAAACGGATTCGTGGATGCCTATGACCTTTCCGGGAACTTGATTCGACGTGTTGCGTCGATGGGAGAACTCAATTCGCCCTGGGGATTGGCACTGGCACCTGACGATTTTGGAAGGTTCAGTGGCGACTTACTTGTCGGCAACTTCGGGAACGGACGCATTCATGTTTTTGATCCGACAACGCTGACATCCGACGGTGAGTTCGAAGCCATTGGACTGATGCATTCCGATGCGGGCAGACCGGTTCAGATTGATGGACTTTGGTCACTCCAATTCGGTAAGGGTACCAGCGCGACCAGTGCGAACGGAACGACAACGACGCTGTTCTTTACGGCTGGACCTTTTGGTGAGGACCACGGGCTCTTTGGATCGCTTGTTTCTGTTCCTCCGCCGGGCCGGCAACATTAGTCTGGCTTTGGTGTGCCGAACCGCCTTGAGACCTCGGTCTTGGAGCGGTTCGGAGCACCGGCCAATCGTTCACAAAACTACGTCTGGTTGCCGACCATTCTCAGCGACTTCCTTTTGCGACGACTAATGGTCGTGCTTCTGATTCGCGCCGGTAAAATACCCGTGGTGTCTGCGTGACGAGCTGTTCCGACTCTGGGACCTTTTCTTCGCTCGCAACAAAAGTAAGATTTCCGCCTAGACCACGCGATTTCTTAACCTTCTCCATTTGCATGTTAGGCACACGTTTGGTCGCGTAATCGAACCATTCACGTACCCACACTTCACCGTCTTTGGGATCATCGTCCGCTGAGGCCTGCTTCAGTCCTTCTTCCACAAGAGCGTAAGTCAATAGACCATGCCCCAGTTCTGATACTTCCTGGGCCGCTTGATAACTCTGTGCTGCGGTCAGGATGTACATTCCCTTCTCATAGGCCAGTTGTGCCAGACCTTTTGAGTTCATTGGACCACGTCGTTTCTCTTCGGCTTCGAGTGCCTGGCCGGAATTACAGGCATCGATGACCATCAGCACCTTGTCTGCATCGATTCCTTCAACCGCCAACTCCAACTCTTCATCCGAGATGCCATGTTCGAGGATTAGTTGGAATCCCGCAGCGTCCAGCGCATTTCGCTCGCCCGTGTAGCCGAGGTCATGCGGCAACAAGTAAAAGCGCTGCCCATGCGCTGTTCCATGTCCCGCGAAGTAGATAAAGACTGCATCTTCTGGTTGGGTCGCTTTCAGCTTTTGCAGAGCCGTAGGCGCATCTGCGGTCAGTGTATCCTGACTTCCAGCAAGCAATCTTAAGGCTCTCAAAATATTTGCTTTTGTAGCCTGCTCGTCTTGAAGGGATGCGACTTCGACGCGCTCGTAGTTGGCTATCTGCTGTTGTGCGCGCTGCACTTCATCGCCAAATACTGTTGCGTCAGCAACGGCGTACTTGAGATTGTATTGCTGATTGGAATAAGTGTTGACGCCGATTACCAGAACATAAGCGGTACCTGGTCGTTTGAGACTATTCGCACCCTTGAGATTCAACGTAGCGTCTTTGCTCTTAACGTTATCGCGATTGAACGCGTACGCCACAAATTTATTCTCGCCGGCAACGGCAGCAATATTGGCCTCCAAGGTTACTGAAGGTTGACCGCTCAGAACATCGCCGTGCCAAACTTTTACAAGTGAACCGTTTCGGAATAGCCTCACATCGCGTGCTCCGCTTCCCGCGTTGTGATCCTGATCGGCTGGTTTCTCACTTACTTCAAGCTTTAATACTAACTTTCGTTCTGACGTAGCTCCTTCGCCGTTCTGTCCGTTCTGGCTCATCAATTTTAGGTCAGGCTGGCGACGATCCAGCTGCGAGATATTTTTTGGAGCGCGCGGTTTTTTGCCAGCCAGGAGATCGGCCAGCAATCCGGGATAGTAAAATTCGTTGAAGAAAGTCTCCGCAGGCGCAACGTCAAAAGTGTTGCCACCAAATTGCCAGAGGATCTGCTTCCATGCTGCTGGTGATCCATCGAATAGACCATCGGGAGTAACGACTAGCCAATCGCTTCCGCGGTTGTTGAAACCGCCGCCGAGATTTACAAGCGTAGCAAGCTCTTCACCAGTCCTGGCATCCCAAAGATACTTGTCGTTGTTTTCCCCGAGCCCTAAGAGAAAACGTTCGTCAGGGCTGAAGCTGAGAGAAACTATTTTCCCTGCATGTGGCAAGGTGCGCAGTGTTCTGCCGGAGGAAACGTCAAATATGTCGATCTTAGTACCATACCCGGCGGCGAGCAGATGCCCATCTGAACTTATGCAAAGTGTTGCTAGCGCACCGGTCTGGTCATCATCAGTGATCTGAAAGCTGCTGACCTTGTGCCCCGTTTCCGTTTCGTAAATTATTATTGAATGATCTTTTTTCTCGAAGCCGGTAATCGCGATGAGTCTACCGTCGAAACTAAAACCCGCCGCCGGAACAATGCCCGTAATGGGGGCGTTACCGCCGTCCAACTCGTGCAATCGTTTGTCAGATTTACCGTCGTAGAGATCTATCTTTTGTTTGTAGAGTTGTTTGTAGTTGCTGCTCAGGGAAAACGGATTAGGGGAGTAGAAACCCTCCGCCGGGTAGTAAGGTGCTGCCCGGAAGCGTCCGTCTGGACTGAAGAAAGGTTTGCCACGCTCCAGAAGCGACGGGTCGTTGTTGGCAGCAACGAGTGTTCCCGCAGCGGTATCCCACACATCTGTCGTCAGATTTTTCAAAAGCACATGACTCGAGATCAGGAAGCGGCCGTCGGCGCTGAAACTTACGGCGCCACCAGCCCGATACTTTTCGCTGGACATGGTCGCTATCGCTTCGACGGCCTCAATGATTTGTTCGGGCGTTGTGATATCCCTCTTCTCAAGGGTGGCCCTGGTTTTGGAATCGATCGTCTTAATGAACGCCGCTTGCTCGTCGCGCGTCACCTGGTCCGTTGTTCCAGTTCGTAGTGTGCGGGATTCAAGTCCTGACGCACAGTCAATAATTCTGATCGTCTTGGCCCCCGACTCAACCACCGCTAGCGTGCTGCCGTCGCGATTGAAGTTAATCACTCTTAGATTTAGCGGCGGGTCTCCACTCGTTTTTAGCTCGCGGATCAGTTGACCCGAAGCGGCGTCCCACAACTTCATCGACGCACCCGCATCATTTTCGGTAGCCGTAACGAGAAAACGTCCGTCGGCGCTGAATTGAACACGTTGCGGGGTTTTACTGGATCCTGTTTTGACGCTGTAGAGTTCTCGGCCAGTGGCAATCTCCTGAACACTGACCGTCTCGGTCGTTCCTGCGAAGGCGACGAGGCGCGCATCAACGCTAAACGCGAGGCTTGAGTTTTCCGCATCGGGGATCGCTTTGAACGCCAGTTCACGCAACTCGCGCCCCCCTTGCGCGTCATAAAGCATTACAGCTTTATCAGGCTGTCCAATCGCAACCACTTGTCCATTCGAACTAATTGCTATCCTGGCCGCAGACAGTTTGAAATTCATTTGCCGCTGCATCTCCTGTTTCCGTATTTTGTTTCCACCACCAAAATCCGAAAGTGATGCAATAGCGCTAAACTTTTCCATACCGCTTGCTTGATATTTTGTTTTAAGGGAGTGCAACTCCGTGCCTGCCGATACGTCCCACACTTTGACCGCGTCCCCGCTCACGCTTGTTAGCGAACGGCCGTCATTACTGAAAGCGAGGGCGGCAACGGGCAGATTGTGTCCGCGGAGAATCTGCATCTGACGCCCCGTCTGAACATTCCAGATCCGCACGGTATTGTCTTCCGTCCCACCAACAACGCCTCCCTTGGCAAAAGCTGCTATATCTCGCTTGTCACTGATATCACCGCTTCCCGAGGCTAACAGTTTGCCATCCGGAGTAACGGCGAGCGCATCAACGTTGCTCGTATGGCCGTATAGCGTTCGTAGTATGTTTCCCGTTGCCAGGTCCCAAATCTTAATGACGTTGTCTTTGCCACCAGAGGCCAGCCACCGATTGTCAGGGCTGAAAACTACTGCGTTCACTGATCTGGTGTGGCCGGTTTGCAGAATCAACTCAGGTTTATCGCCTTGCGCTGCGGATGGTACTGGCGAGGGTGTTGGCGTGGGACTGGAAGGAACCGCAAGCCCTCTTTTCTGCTGTTCTTTCGATTGAGCAAAGCCACCGACCGGTGCGCAGATGACTGATAGCAAGAGTATTACCGATGATATTTGCCGCAGGCCGGGTGAAAGAAGTAACAACGCTACTTGTTTATTCGTGGATGGGCGGCTGGCCCATGGAAAAGTGCGGACCATAAGATTTCTCCTCGAGGTTTAGCACGTCGACTTCACGTTGCCGTCAAAGTCGAACTTGAGCTGCACTACTAGAAGGAAGGCACTATGACTCTGTTGCGCGCAATCCTACATCCAATTACCTTTCAACAACTATCCAAAAGTACTTTCACCGGCTGCCAAACAATTGAGGGAATCCAAAATGTCTACTTGGCAATCAATAGATGGAAAGGAACTACTCACCGGTTTATACTCAGTTTGGCAACCCCCGCCATTCCCGAGTCCTGGTTCAGTTTGGTTTTGACGCGTAGCGTCAGATGAATTTAGCCCGGCGTTTGAACGCCTGGGAAACTCGGCACCACAAGGTTCTTCCGTCGCATTAGCGACGGCTGAATATGGCTGGTGATTCAAGCGTCGCAAACGCGACGCGGCGCTTTCGAACCGTCCTTTCCCGGCTTTGAAAAGCCGGGCTAAATTCATCTGACGCTACGCGTCAAAACCAAATTCAACCAGTATCGATTCCCGGATCACGTAACCCAGGCTATGCGCGTCCTGCTGCTCTCCATGCCCGACTCTTTTGAGCACATGCCCTCGCTCGTGGTACGCATGCCCAACGGCGCACTTACTTCTCTCGCCGGCAACATTGATCCACATCACCAGGTTGCCGTTGCAGATCTCATCCTGGTACAGCGACGTGTGCGCGAAACTGTCGAACGGCTCGTGCGTGAGTTCAAACCCGATGTAGTCGGGTTGTCTGTAATGACGTTTCAACGAAAGACTGCAAGGAAGATCATGAATCTGGTTCGCTCGCTCGCTCCAATGACGCGCATAGTTGTAGGTGGCTATGATGCGAGCCTTGCGCCTCACGCGTATGCCGAGATGCCAGCTGTTGATTTCATAGTTCGTGGCGAAGGTGAAATTACCTTCAGTGAACTTCTGCGTGCTATCGAAAGTAATAGCGGCTATGAATATATAGCTGGCTTGTCGTATCGCAATGGCGACAGTTTCTGCGATAACGAGAATCGCACAGTGAGCAGACTCGAAAGCGGCGCCATACGTCCTCCAAATCGCCATGCTCGTTTGCTTCGCGATTACACAATGATGGGCAAGGTCGTCGACGTAATAGAGACTTCGCGAGGATGCACATTCGATTGCAGCTTCTGCTCCATCATCGAGATGCGCGGCCGCAACTTTCACACCTATAGCTTCGACCGCGTAATTGCCGATATTCAAGACGCTTACGATTTCGGCGCTCGGTCAATCTTTATTGTTGACGACAACATCACTCTAAACGTCAAACGATTCGAGGCGTTTTGTGAGGCCATCATCGATGCACGTTTGAACTCCATCGAGTACACCGTGCAAGCGATGACGTCATCAATTGCAAATCACGGGAAGCAGCTCGCCCCACTAATGCATGAAGCCGGTTTCCGTTATGTGTTTCTAGGCATCGAGAACATTCTTGAGGACGATCTGCAGTTTTTGCGGGCGAGTTCGAAAAACGCAGCACGTGAAAATGGTCGCACAGTTGGTAACGCAACGATCAAGGCAATTGATTACATCCACCAAAACAAAATGTACGTTATTGGTGGTCTCATCGTTGGTAATCCTGACGATACTCGGGAGTCAATAGAGGCGAACCTGGAGTTCGCCAGAAAGTACATCGACTGGCCCTACATTCAACACCCGACACCGTACCCGCGCACTCCCATGACGCAAGACTTTCGCGATCGCGGATTAATAATCAATGAGCAGCTTGAAGACTATGATGGCACTACCGCCGTTGTAAGGACTGAACATGTGCCGGCTGAAGATGTTGAGTACATGCGTTGGAAGGCCGAGCGAGGGATGAAGGCTCGGCACATGCCGGCGGCGCTTTTGCAGAATCCAAGGTTCGTGTTGCGCAATGCCCACCGGATGTTTGCGCACACGTATCGTGGCAGCACGCTGAAATCGTTTTTAGGATTAGAGGATCAGCGGAAGGCGTTCACGCGCTACAAGACCATACGTGCCGCCGAACGCGTTTATCTCTGAAGATTAATTCCGTTAGAACATCCGCGTGAAGAATTTGATTCCCGCGATCTTCATTTCACCGCCTTCACGCACAACAGTGTAGCCTTCGATTTGATAGTACGGTTCGTTCTTACTTAAGACGGTTCCACCTCCGTCATACTTCATTGGCTCAACAACCCTGGACTTCGGTGGTAGAAAATCGCCGGTACTCAAATCACTCTTAAACTTTCGAATCCGTTCGGTGACGCTCGGATACTGCGCTGCAAGTTTATCGAGATGTGAGCGAAAGTCTTTAGTGTCCTTTTCGATTTGCGACGTGAAGGCAGCAAACTCCGCAGCTGTGTCTGGTCCTTTTCTGGCGAACATCGCCTTGATGTGAGGCGGGAAAAAGATTGCTTCCTCGTTGTCACTCGGACTTGCAAGCGGAAACATCAAATACAAAAGTTGCATCCGAGCCTTGTAAGCGTTGATTAGTGTCTGGCCATCGATGTTCGCAAAGTCGAAGTCGCCGAATTCACCATCTTTGATGGCAATGGCTTTTTGGCGTGTTTTGTTCTTCGTGAAGGTTGTTTCGAAAGCTGCATTGAAGTCCAGATCCTGACTGAGGACCTTCTGAAACTGTTCGCAGACACGATAGGCTTCGACAACCTCTGCGGGTTGCTTCACAGATTGGGTTTCTTGTCCCACGACGAGCGTTAAAGCCAGGTGTGACAACAGCGCAACGATAAAAACCTGGCGACAGTGTTGTGTCAGACTTGATGCGAGACGGTGGTGAGAAGCCACCGTAAGAGCAAATATTGGGGTGTGCGACTTGAGCATCAGCCACGGAGTATCACCGAATGTGATCGACATGTAAATGTAGGTGTTCAGTTATTGAGGATCGAAATCCGATTGGAGATAGAGTGAACGCAGGCCTGTCGATTTCAGTCCATTCGCTGCGGATCGGCTGACTGCCAAGTTAGCGACACAAGTTAAGGATCTGCAATATGCTTCCGGAACGTCATTCAGTAACCGCGCGACGGCGAATGTGATTCGTTGCTGGCTTTCAAGTCCCAAATCACCAGCGACAATGTGCAAATGCATTCCCACCAAAGGTTAAAAACAGACTTGGGCAGCGTTTGGCCCGACAGTAGGAGCCCCGAAGTTCGGGTCGACAGCCGAACCATCAGCCCGATAACGCACCACGGTAAAGCATCCTGCCCAACTGCCTGATACGAGAATCTTTCCGTCAGACTGGATTGTATCAATAGCGAAGTTGCGCTTGCCGAGAAAGCTCCGGAGTTGAATGTCGGCCGGTTTATTCACACACCGCTTGCGGAAGGTTTTGGGTGTCGCCTGCAATGGGGATACGCGCAGTTGTTGTTTCTTCTTGTGAAGACCGTTGAGGACCAGACGACTCTCGCATCCAGCTTTGTAGTTTTGCCATGTCTTGTGCCACGGTGCGCGAGGCCGCGAAGAGTACTAATCCGAGAGCAACACAAAACGCGGGAATCACGAACAGCGCGGAGTGCAATCCTTCAGCAGCGAACGGTCGCAGAGCTTGGAAGCTGGTATCTGTGACTCCTGCTGCAAGCGCTGCTCGACGCGTGAAGTAATTACTTAAAAGCCCCATTCCAACTGGGCCCAACGACGCACCTAGCACATACATCGCAAAGAAGTACAGAGCCATTGCCGTACCGCGTAGGGATGGCTCGATTACGTCCTGGATAGCTGAATAGACCGTTGAGTAGTAGATGTACATCAAAGCGATTCCGAAACCACAAAACAAAACGAAGCCTGGTATATCGCCAACCGGTCGGCCCAGTCCCAGGAACATGAGGGGCGCTGAGATACACAACGCGATACAAACTAGAAGCAGCCGACCGTTTGATCTGTGTTTCATCATTCGATCACCGAGCAGGCCGCCTACAATCAGACCAGGTATCCCGGCGAGACCATAAACCACCATCGATACCATGCCGGCGTTTACCTTCGTCATATGATGAACTCGCTGAAGAAAGGGCGAAAGAAAAGAGCTGATCGCATACATGTTGAAATTAAAAAGAGCACCTGAAAGGATGATCCACCACATCGTCGGGATCGATAAGACCAGCAGGTAAGGAGAGCCGCTGCGTTTAGCGGTTCCTTCAACGTTATGGATTTCAGTGCCGCCACGAACTGGTTCTGAAATCATCAGTGCAAGCATAGCGAAGAGCAGGCCCGGAATCATTGAGATGTAGAACGTGAATCGCCAACCAAATCTGTGTTCCAGCAAACTGCTGCAGAGAAAACTCAGAGCGACACCGACCGGTAAACCGATCATGAATACCGAAAGCGCTTTTCCTCGACGTGAGGCAGGAAAGAGATCACCGATTAGTGAAGCCGATGCTGGCGCGCACGACGCTTCGCCGACACCGACACCGAGACGTACAACGAAGAGCTGAGTAAAGTTTCGTGCCAGGCCAGAAGCGGCAGTCAAAATACTCCAGAGAGTAACGCCAGCGAACAGAATCTTACGACGTGAGAACCTATCAGTCAGTCGGCCTAGCGGGATACCAACAAGGGCGTACAGGAGTGTGAATGCAGTCCCGAGAGAACCAAGTGTTGTGTCACTAAGCTTCCATTCTTCGCGTATCGTCTCACCAACCGCGCCGAGAATCTGACGGTCGTAAAAGTTAAGCGTGTTGATGGCAAACAGAATTAGCAAAGCGAACCACACTTGCTGGCGTTCATGCTTCATCGGGTAAGCCTTTCTGAACGAGCTGTCTAAAAGAACATGCTATCGAGCTGTGAAGCAAAAATACGGTAGGCCAGAGTAAACTTCGCCCATTCCGCCCTCGCCGAGTAGGGAGCGGATCTCGTAGTGACCAGATTGGGAATTAGGCGAAAGCGTGGTTGCGTTACCTATGATGTTCTGGGCATCGAAGGGTAGACCGACAATCTATTTACGCAAACACGTAAAGTCAAGAAGAGTTTACAATCAAGAACGGCGATCAATTTGATAGATTCAACGAGTGTAGAGACGGCACTGTCGATTTACCTCCTCAGTGATACGATGAGTTAAATCAACTGGGCCGGATGGCTCTCTTTCGCAAGACTTGTAGGCGGTACCTCACTCGCTAATAGACCCAGGAAGAGTCATCCTCCGATTGTGGAGATCGCGCCTATGATTTAAACCTGCTAGCAGGCAAAGAACCCTTGCAGTGGCAACCGCGCTGTGTAATCAGCGTCATCGCTGGATAAACCTATTGGAGTCTGTTCGAAGGATCATGCCTGATCCACATTGGGAAAACCTCAAAGAGATCTTCCACGCGGCGGTAGCGCTTAGACCGCACGAACGTCCTTCCTTTTTGGAAGGAGCTTGCGGTGGCAATAACTCTCTTCGCCAGGCCGTCGAGTCGCTTCTTAAATCACACGACGAAACCGGTAACTTTGTTGATGCACCTGCTTATCAAGCCGCAGCTGAAATGTTGGTTGAAGGTGTGGAGCGTAAAGCGGGTCAGACCGTGGGCCACTACCGGATTGTTTCACTGCTCGGTGAAGGCGGGATGGGCAAGGTTTATTTGGCTGACGATATGAAGCTGCATCGAAAAGTCTCATTGAAATTCCTTTCAAGCAGTTTCACAGAAGATCGTCAGCGATTACCGCGCTTTGAGCAGGAAGCACGCGCCGCTTCCGCTTTGAACCATCCAAACATTCTGACGATCTACGAGATTGGCGATACCGATAGACATCCCTTCATCGCCACGGAATTCATCGAAGGACAGACTTTACGCGAGCGCTTGCAGTCCGCGCTCGACATCGATGAGGCACTGAACATTGCAATTCAAGTTGCCTCAGCGCTGGTAGCAGCGCACCGAGTGAAAATAGTCCATCGCGATATCAAGCCAGAGAACATCATGATTCGCGGTGAGGATGGGCTAGTGAAGGTGCTCGACTTTGGCCTGGCGAAAGTCATTCAGCCGAAGCAAGACGGGGACGTCGCAGATTCGGCAGTGGCCACGCTAATTGCGGAGACTGGTCCAGGCGTAGTGATGGGCACAGTGGCTTATATGTCGCCGGAACAGGCGCGCGGTGACAAGATCGATGAGCGCACGGACATCTGGAGTCTCGGA
>Ga0157378_10001387_pt1 | contig 21775 bp, 16 predicted proteins | sample M65metaG_FD_115309 | JGI IMG/M metagenome (GOLD analysis project Ga0157378, IMG submission 115309) | Miscanthus rhizosphere microbial communities from Kellogg Biological Station, Michigan, USA - M6-5 metaG | ecosystem: Host-associated > Plants > Roots > Rhizosphere > Soil | place: USA: Michigan...
ACGGAAGAGGAGGAGAAGAACGACAAGGCAAGGAACGACTTTCGGTGGGTTGATGAAAATGTGAAGATGTCGCGGCTGTACGTCCTGTCTGTTAACAAAGACGCGAACGGCAAGCGCGAATCACGCAAACTCACGAACGGCAACTACAACGTCGATAGTTTTGATTGGTCTGCCGACGGTTCGCGAATCGCTTTTGGTTTCACAAAAACGCCGGTCGCCAACGACTGGACAACTTCAGACGTTTCCATTGTCGAGGTCGCAACTGCGAAAGTGACACCTCTGGTCAGTACTGCCGCTGCTGAAAGTTCGCCGGTTTATTCGCCGGATGGAAACTCGATCGCCATCATCGTGACGGATAATCCGCCACGTTGGGCGCAGGCCGCAGTGATTCAAGTCGTGCCGGCAAACGGTGGTCAGCCAAAGACTCTCGCACCGTCATTCGATTCACAACCGGGGATCGCTGGTTGGTCTGCCGATAGTAAGCGGATTTATTTCAGTGAACCTAAGGGCACGTTGTCGCAGATTTACTCGGTTGACGTTGCTGCCGATCGAATTGAGGGACTCAAAACTCCGCCGGCCGCATACACTGCTGTGGAGCTCAACAGCTCAGGCAACACATTTGGCCTGGTACGTCACACCCCGGATACACCGGGCGAAATTTATGTGGCTTCGTTGTCGGACCTGACTCCAAGGCAGATAAGTCATGCTAACGCTGACTTAAAAATCCCCGTTGTTGGTAGGACAGAAGTCATCCGTTGGAAGTCGAAAGATGGGCGCGATGTGGAGGGACTGCTTACGTATCCGGTTGGCTATCAAACTGGCCAGCGTGTTCCGTTGATACTAAATGTTCATGGTGGCCCTGCAGGTGTCTTCCAGCAGACGTTCATTGGCGGCCGTGGAGTCTATCCGCTTGCGACTTTTGCTTCGAAAGGCTACGCGATCCTTCGTGTGAACCCGCGCGGCTCGAGTGGTTACGGTGCAGAGTTCCGGCGCGCAAATTTCAAAGACTGGGGCTTCGGTGATTATCAGGATCTAATGACTGGCGTCGATAAGGTGATTGAGATGGGTGTTGCGGATCCAGACCACCTTGGCGTGATGGGTTGGAGCTACGGTGGTTATATGACGTCGTGGATAGTCACGCAGACGAAACGGTTCAAAGTTGCTTCGGCAGGTGCTCCAGTAACAAACCTGATGAGCTTCAATGGTACTTCAGACATTCCAAGCTTCATTCCCGATTACATGGGCGGCCAGGCCTGGGAAGCGATGGACATCTATCAAAAGCATTCGCCGATGTTCAATATCAAAGGCGTTACGACGCCGACAATGATTCAGCAGGGTGATGCAGATATCCGTGTTCCGATTTCGCAAGGCTACGAGTTTTACAGTGCGCTCAAAGCTCAAGGCGTGCCGACGCGAATGCTCGTCCTGCCGCGTCAGCCGCACGGACCAACGGAGCCAAGGATGCAGTTGGCGGCGATGAAGGCGAACCTGGAATGGTTTGATAAATACCTGGGTGGGAAGACGGACACGTCTAAGAATTGAACCGGTAATTAAAATAAATGGGCAAACGATAGGGCAGTAACTCGACGTAAAGGGGAGACTCCGATATTCAATCTCTTGAGCCCTCCTTAACAGTCGGGCTACTGCCCCGACACAAGCAAAGGCCGCCTTAATCTAAGGTCATGCACTGTGCGCTTTGTGTGCCGCAGCTATTCGTTTTTCCATTTCTGCAGGAGACACATCCTCTTTGTGAGTGGCAATGTGCCAAACGTGACCGAATGGATCCTTCAGTGTTCCTGAACGATCCCCATAAAATTGATCCTGCACTGCTTTCACCTCGGTCCCACCAGAGGAAATAGCCTGTTTGTAGACCTTGTCCACATCTTCAACGTAGATCATGAGACTAACGGGGGAGTTGCCCAGTTTCTCTGGCCCTACGTATCCCATCGATGGCTGCTCATCAGCGAGCATCACTGGAGAGTCGCCGATCTTTATCTCGGCATGCCCAATCTTTCCTTCGTGTTCCATGCGAAACAGTTCAGTAGCGCCGAATGCTTTCTTATAAAAGTCGAGAGCCTTGGTAGCGCCGTTGATGATTAAGTAGGGAGTGACGGAATGATAACCGTCCGGAATTGGTTTCACGTTCGCCATGGTATGTCCTTTCTAATGTCTGTTTGGTGGTCAGTATTACAGTTGAAGTCTGTTGCACAGATGTCACCGAAGCTCGTCAATCTCGCAAAGAACCAGGTCAAAGTGCCCGCAGAGCCTACAGCTCCGTGGTTTCTTATTGCGAAAGATTGATGGATAGGAAATATGATACGCCGCGGATTTTCGGTTGTGTACCCGGAATGTCCGATAAGCTTTAGCCTGTCGGTTTGAGGGTCTGAGTAGGCTTTGATTTGCTACGCAGTTTAAGCGACAAGGCTTTTATAGCTTCTTGCAAATATGGCGCCTTGCAAGAGTCAGAACGCGAACAGAACAATGTGAGGTCCCACGCCGGAGGAGTGCAATGTTTATAGTTAGCAAGCCATCCTCCTCCGGCTCTGTTCGGAAGAGCGGCATGGCGATCGCACCCAACTTCGAACGAATGCCGCTCTTCCGAACAGAGCAGAGTTCCGAGACGCGTCGAGCTATAAACATCACACTCCTCCGGAGTGAAGAAAGAACTGCTGAAGAGGCGGACATCCTACTTTAACGACTGGGGCATGTCGGCGACCGTGTAGATCATCACGGCCATTGCCGCTACACATGACGCGACGTCTTGTGGGCTGATCTTGTCGAGCGTGTCAGAGTCGGTATGATGAATCTCGAAGTAGTGCGTGCTATCAACGTCGAAACTTCCAGTTACGACTCCTTCTGTCATTAGCGGTCCAATATCCGAACCACCTCCATCAGCCGCTATGTGATCAGCTCGGATGCTCGTCAGAAGTTTTGCAATCTCCTGAAGGTTCGCACGCGCTTGCGTTGGAGCGCTCGCTGAAAGTCCAAAGCCGATCGGCCGATAAGTACCTAAGTCCGACTCGATTGCCAGAACATGTCTGGCCAACTCAGCGCGGTGTGCATCTCGATATGCGACGCCACCACGACCACCGTTCTCCTCATTTGTATACAGCGCGACGCGAATGGTACGACGCGGTTTCAAACCAAGTTCTTTGAGTAACGTCAATGCATGCCATGCCACAATGCACCCGCCACCGTCATCATGCGCACCCTGGCCAACATCCCAGGAATCAAGGTGCCCACTGACAAGCACGATCTCATCAGCCTTTTCCCTGCCTTTGAGTTCTCCGACAACGTTTGCAGACTCCGCGTCAGGCAAAAACTTCGCGCCCATCTTTATCCGCAGTGTGGGGTGTTCGCCTCGATCGTTCATGCGCTGCAAGAGTTCAGCAGTTTCTATGGTGATGGCTGCGGCTGGTATTTTTGGCGAAGTCTCGTCGTATCGCATCGCACCAGTGTGAGGTGACTGAAGACTGGTTGGTGTAATGGAACGAACGAGGACCGCGACTGCTCCATAGCGCGCCGCTCTCGAAGCACCCGATACGCGATAGGCGACCGTGTCACGGTAATCCGTAAATACAGCGTTGTAGACGACGATCTTTCCGCGAACGGCTTCTCCTAATTTGTCGAGCTCATCAAAACTGCGCACCACAACAGCCTCCGCCGTGGTTCCTTCAGTTTCGGTTCCAATGCTGTTACCCAATCCGAGCATTGCAAGCCGCAGGGTAAGAGGACTCATTAATTCAAGGCTCTCTGCGCCTCGTACCCAGTGAGGCACCATAACTTTTTCGGCCCGGACATTGTTCAATCCATCGCGTTTCATTTCTGCCACAGCCCAATCGATGGCGCGTTCCAACCCTTTTGAGCCACTTAACCGGTTTCCGATGCGGTCGGTCAGATAAGCGAGACGCTGGTAGGCCTTGTCGCTTTTAAGTGCAGCGCTAATGATGCGTGATGTTGACTCGCGGTAGTCGTCGATATGAACCGTTGGTGGCGGCAACAGTGTCGGCGGAGAAGTTGGAATTGGTTGCGTGGGATTCTGCGGTGTGAGAATCAGAAATGACAGTGCCAGTGTTAAAAAAACTCTCAAGCGCGCTCAATCCTTCCTGGTTTCGAAACCACTATCCACAGATTACGCAGATTTTGCGATGACCGTTTGGAGCACCATCCCATCCTTGCTGAAGTGAATCGGTGTAATCGGCGTAATCTGCGGATGATCAGAAGTCGTCGATGAAAGCGATCTCGGCAATCTTACTTTCCTTCGTCAAACTCATTTTCAAAAACCGACTACCATTTTGGAACGTGAGCTGATAACCATAGACTCTGAAGTTTCCCTTTTCGCCGCGCTCAACCAACTCCAGCTTGTTCAACGTGCCCAGGGATTTTAGAAGGCGCGCAACCCGCTCAGCTCGCGCAGGAAAGATCTCGCCATGTAATTCCGTTGTGAACGAATTTGGATCGGAAGTTCCCTCCGAAAGCTTTTGCACAAGGTCTTTGACGAAGGAGGTGACTTCCGGCTCTTTGTCGGCAATCGCCTTGCGCGCAAGTTCGGGGTTATAGAGCGCAGCGACGTGGCGTCCGATCTTGCCGGCGTTGCCGCCAGTCAAATTGTCGAGAATGATGACGGTGACTTTATCGTCAACATAGCGCCCAATGTATGAAGTGAATCCTTGCCACGCGCCTCCGTGCTCGATGATTCGATGACCGTTGATCTGAGCAAAGCCCCAACCAAATCCGTAATCATAAGTAGTGTTGTTGTTGAGTCTGACCGGTGTCCACATTTGCTGAAAACTGGTTTTCTTGAGAAGTCTCTCCCCGTAAAGCGCGGCATCCCACTTCGCCATGTCGAGAACGGTGAAGTACAACGCGCCGTCAGCGGTTGTGTTGAGTGAAGGAGAAACCCAGTCTTGATTTTTGAGTTCGTCTTTAACGAGGCGATATCCGGCTGCGCGATTAGGAATGATGTCAGCTTCGCTAATGATCCGCGTTGTGGTCATGCCAAGTGGTTTGAAAACTCGTTCTTGTAGAAAATCACCGTAAAACTCTCCGGTGACTTTGTGAATAAGAATCCCAAGCGTGAGATAGCCGAGATTGCTGTACTGCCATTTATCGCCTGGTTTGAAATCGGGTTGGATCGCTTGTGCGCGTTTCAGTAATTCATCTTCTGTGTAATCGCGACGAAAATCGAAATCGTCCGGATAATCGGTGAGTCCCGACGTGTGCGTCAGCAAATGACGAACAGTGATGTTCTGCCAGGCTTGCGGTACCTCACCAAGGTACTTACTGATCTTTTCATCCAGACTTACTTTACCTTCTTCAACGAGCATCATTACCGCCGTTGCAGTGAACTGCTTGCCAACCGAACCTGACTGAAAAATGGTTTCAGGTTTAACCGGCACTTGATGTTCGACATTTGAATAACCATAACCTTTGGCATAGACGAGGGTGCCGTCTTTAACTATGGCGAGTGAAACGCCGGGAAGATGTTGTCGTTGCATCTCGGCTTTGACGAACTCGTCGATCTGGGCAGTGCTACCATTCTGTGCGGTCGCGGTGACGAGGAAGATCAGAAGCAGCGCTGCAGCACACGTAATATTTTTAGTATGGAAGGGCATGACTATTCTCCCGGGGGTTTGGTATGTATGCGGTTGCGGATGATGCGTTAAATGATCATTGGGATGCAAGTTTAAGAACTCGGGCCACTTCAATTTGCGGCTAAATCAAGTAAGATTTCTCTGCGCAATCTCTGCGTACTTTGCGTCTCCGCGGTAAACGATTGGGCCCATATGACCGCCGAGACGCAGGGGGACGCAGAGATTGCTCAGCGGAGCAGAGCCGCAATCAAAGCGATCCACGAACCCACACGATGCAACACCAAATCAAGATTTTTTGGGGATTTGGGTTTCGTGATAATTCGTGTGATTTCGTGGATCGTTATGTTCCGTCAAAACTTTGCTCAAATAATAAGAAGTTTCGCAATTGCTTCGCAGAGAACCAGGTACCGCACTCTACTGATGAACCGCCTCTTTAACAATTGGGATTGGCAGCCCTCGCAACACTGGACCAGGATCACCACGATCGAAATGCACACTGGTGGCGAGCCGTTGCGCGTTTTCGTTTCCGGTCTTCCTCCAATCGAAGGAAGGACCGTACTGGAAAAGCGCCGCTATTTCCGTGAACACTACGATTACATCCGGACAGGAACAATGTGGGAGCCGCGGGGCCACGCAGACATGTATGGTGCAGTTGTAACGCCCTCGCTCGATGCAGACTTCGATGTCTTCTTCCTTCACAACGAAGGTTACAGCACTATGTGCGGCCACGCGATAATTGCACTGACCAAGCTAGCACTCGAGACGGGCCTCGTGCGGAAAGGTGGAGATAGTCCTGAACTCACCATCAATGTCCCCGCCGGAAAGATTCAGGCTCGAGCTCGAATCGAAGATGGTAAAGTAATTGAATCATTCTTTCAGAACGTTCCGTCTTTTCTTTATCTACGGGATCGACAGGTGGAAGTGCCGGAAATCGGAATGGTGACATTTGATGTAGCTTACGGGGGTGCTTTCTATGCGTTTGTTGAGGCGTCAACGCTTGACCTCAGTTTAGTTCCCGCGAACTCAGCCGAACTCATTGATTACGGACGACGAATCAAACATGCAGTGATGGCAACGTTCCAAATCAAACATCCGTTCGAAGAAGATCTGAGTTTTCTTTACGGCACTATCTTCACTGGACCGCCCTTTAACCCTGACCATCACAGTCGAAATGTGTGCATATTTGCCGACGGCGAACTGGATCGGTCGGCAACGGGTTCGGGTGTGAGCGCGAGAGCTGCGCTTCATCATGCAAAAGGCGAATTGGGGCTCAACGAGAAGATCACAATCGAAAGCATCCTTGGGAGCACTATGAATGTTAAGGTCGTTGAGTTGACTCACTTTGGTCCTTACGAAGCTATCATGCCTGAAGTGAGCGGTACGTCGTCGTTCACTGGACGGAGTGAATTCTATTTCGATCCCGAGGATGATTTGCGAAGCGGATTCATCCTGCGCTAGCACGGATCATGTCCGATATGCTTTAGCTTGTCGGAGGGGCGGTGTGCAAAAGCATTCCGACAGCGAAAGAGCCACTTGCAAAATTAACTTCTCATTCTCCCCTGGCTTTAGCCCGGGGCTCAGAGCTCGCATGAATCTTGGAACCGTTTTAACGGTTTCCGAAAGATTCCAGTGATTCTTTATAAACCGTTGAAACGGTTAACTGGTTTTTCGAGTCGCCGCTAACCCCAAGCTGAAGCTTGGGGAGAATGAAAGCTTGGATTTTGCAAGAGGCTCTGAACCATATCGATAAACCGACAAGCTGAAGCATATCGGACATTAACCGACAAGCTGAAGCATGTCGGACACCGAAAGGAAACTATGAACCGTTCTCTGATTACACTTCTCCTCGTACTTACTGTCTCAGGCTCTTTCGCCCAACAGACGGCGGCCCGATACTCTACATCACACGTAGTCGCATCCGCTGGTTCTCAATCTTTACCGAGGAGTACACCAGAGCGGCAGGGAATTTCTTCATCTGCAATTCTTGATTTCGTTGAAGCTGCCGACAAGCAGATCGACACGATGAATAGTTTTATGCTGGTTCGGCACGGCTATGTTGTTGCCGAAGGCTGGTGGAGCCCCTATGACGCGGGCACACCACACATACTCTACTCGTTGAGCAAGAGTTTCACTTCAACTGCGGTGGGGCTGGCAATCTCGGAAGGGAAACTGAGTCTCGACGATGAGGTTTTGAAGTTCTTTCCCGACGATGCTCCAAGTGAACCTTCTGCAAACTTGAAGGCGATGCGCGTGCGCGATCTTTTGCGGATGGCCACGGGAAATCAGACCGAGCCACAAATCAGAATAGATGGCGTGCCCTGGACAAAGACGTTTCTTTCGCATCCAGTTCCTTTCAAACCTGGCACGCACTTTCTTTACAACTCGGCGGGCACGTACATGCTTTCGGCCATCGTTCAGAAGGTGACCGGCATGACGGTGTTGGACTATCTCAAGCCAAGATTGTTTGAGCCACTTGGCATCGAAAATCCGACATGGGTAGCAAGTCCGCAGGGCATCACGGCTGGTGCTTACGGTCTGTCGGTGCGAACAGAAGATATCGCTCGCTTCGGACAACTCTATTTGCAAAAAGGGACGTGGAAAGGAAAGCAATTAATTCCTTCAGCCTGGGTTGAAGAGGCCACAGCGAGGCAGACGGCGAATGGCTCCTCGCCAAACAGCGACTGGGACCAAGGGTATGGCTATCAGTTCTGGCGGTCTCGTCATAACACCTACAGAGGAGATGGAGCGTTTGGCCAGTATTGCATGGTGATTCCGGAGTTTGATGCCGTGGTGGCGATCACGAGTGGTGTGCGGGATATGCAAAGCGTGATGAACCTGGTGTGGACCAAGCTGCTGCCGGCGATGAAGCCTGATCGCGTTCCTGAGAATGCTGTCGACCGAAAAAAACTTGAAGCAAAGCTCACAGGCTTGAGCGTCAAACTACCACTTGGTGAAGCGACGAAGCCGTTGGCGCAGACTGTCTCTGGTAAATGGTTTGAATTTCCGAAAAATGAGCGAGGGATTGAAGCGGTGTCATTTGACTTCAGTTCGCCAACTCCAATGCTCAGTGTTCGCAATGCGACTGGAGTGGTTAAAACAGCGATTGGGATTGGCGCGTGGCGGAAAAGTGATAACGGCTTCGCAAATGGGTTGGAAGGATTCTTGAGTGTAGCTGAGCATCCTCTGGTGGCAGCGAGTGGCGCATGGTCAACGGAGGATGTGTTCAATGTGAAGCTGGTCCTTTACCAAACGCCATTCTATTCGTCGCTTAACTTCAAATTCGATGGGGATCGTTTGTTATTTGACGCGGAGCACAACGTCGCGTTTGGTCCGACAAAGCTGCCGCAGTTGGTAGGAAGAGTAACGTCGACGCGTTAGGCAAATTTTCAGGTAGGGAAGGGGACCCTGTCCCCGCAGTTCACATACCTAATCAACACCAACAAGTCTTTTGACTTCACCTTTGCAAAAGGAAGATTTCAGAATCCCGGAATGGCTCACTGCTCACCCTTAGCGGTGACAGGGTCCCCTTCCCAATCGAAAATTTGCTTTCGTTGCAAAATCTATCGAATCTCCATTTGACTTCACGCGACGGCGGCGGCCCGTGTTAGTACGCCTTTTTCCAGGTGCATTTCATGGGTCGCAAAACTGGCGGCGTGCGGATCGTGAGTCACCAGCATGATGGTCTTATTCAATTCGCGATTGAGGGTTGATAGGATTTGGAGAACCTCTTCTCCGGAACGCGCGTCCAAATTGCCGGTTGGTTCATCGGCGAGAATCAAGTCGGGATCCGTCACGATCGCACGCGCTATTGCGACACGTTGTTCCTGACCTCCTGACAACTGTTTGGGCTGGTGATTCATTCGATCTGAGAGTCCCACGAGTTCCAATGCCGTTTCAACGTTCTTTCGTCGCTCGGCTTTGCTTAGTTTAGTTAGCAGCAAAGGCAATTCAACGTTTTCGAACGCTGTTAGTACTGGAACGAGATTAAAGGTTTGGAAAATGTAACCGATGTGTGCGTTGCGCCAGACAGCAAGCTGACTCTCACTAAGCCGCGCGAGTTCAGTCCCCATAACAACGACCTGGCCTTCAGTGACGCGATCAATTCCTGCAAGCAGGTTTAGCAGCGTCGACTTTCCGGAGCCGCTTGGACCCATTAACGCGAAGAAGTCTCCCTGCTCGAGGTCTAAATCAACGTGATCCAACGCGACGACTTCAAAGCCATCACGAGAGAATCGCTTGCTGACATTGTGAACTTGCACTACCGGTGTGCCCATAGTTTCTCAACTCTCCTGTGCATTACTGCTACTGTATCTTCACGCGATCGCCATCGCGCAACTTATCAATTCCTGTTGTTGCTACTGATTCGTTCCCACTCAACCCATCCAGGACGAAGAACGCATCGCCATTTTCATCGCCCGTCCGGATGGTACGTTGCTCCACTCGATTGTTCTTGATGACGAAGACAAATGAACCGCCATCCTTTCGCACCACGGCTTGTTTGGGTACCAGCACACGAGCCGCCACAGGCGCGTTGCTTTGCGGCTTATCGGAAAGGAAATTAACCCGAGCGTTCATTTCCGGTTTCAGCTGTTCGTTTGGATTATCGACCTTAACTTTTATCTGAACTGTAGCCTTGGCACGATTGGCTTCCGGCGCAATCTCCGCGATGTAGCCCGAATAACGCAAACTCGGAAACGCGTCGGGAATAATTTCTGCTCTTTGGGACATCTTCAAACGTGCAAAGTCTGACTGACTTATATCGATTTCGATTTGCAGGTCAGAAAGATCTGCGAGGTCGACAACGGACGTACGTGCACCCGAGCCGCCGAAAGCAGAAGGGCTGACCATCTCACCACGTTCGACGATTCTCTCCAGAACTGTCCCTGCGACGGGGGCTTTGATCTCGGTAGCCGCGAGCTGCGTTTGCGCATAGTCCACACCAGCTCTCATCTGTTGCACCTGTGCCTCCGCGGCGCGAATTTCCTCAGTGCGTGGGCCGATGTCTGTCATTGAGCTGGATTGTTGAGCAGCGTCAACCAATGCGGCTGCGGTGTCTCGTGCGGCTAATGCTTGCTCCAACTCAGCTTTTGAAGACACCCCGGAACGATATAATGTTTCGCTACGCTGGTAGTCAGCCTGGGCCTTCTTCAGATTTGCTTCGGCCTGTATGACTGCCGCTTTGTCTTTCATTTTTTCCTGCGGCCGCGAGCCACTTTTTAACTGATCAAGTCGCGCCTGTGCGGCTGCGAGATTGGCAATCGCCTGATTCACTTGTGCCCGGAACTCTGAGTCTTCGAGGCGAACAAGAACTTGTCCCTGCTGAACAGTGTCGCCTTTCTCGACACCGATCCATGCAACGCGCCCCATTACTTTTGCGCCGACAGCGATTTTGTGATGAGCAACGACGTATCCAGAAGCTGACAACACACTTTCGCCGGAAGATGAAGCGCCAGTCTCAACTCGAACTGGCGCGGCCGAAATCGTTTTGGTGCTTGAAAACAGGAAAACGTAACCGAGTGCCAGCACTGCCAGCAGAACAGCAATCCCCAAAAACAGAAACTTCGGCGAGCGATTCTTTGGGGCAGTTCCGGTGACAATGCCACGATCAATCTTCAGACTCCTCAAACGCTTGTTGAGGTCTTCTTGATCCTCTGTAGACTTGGGGTTGCTAATCATTGTTTCTGTTTGCCAGTGACCCTTGCCAGCTACGCTCGCAAGGCGTCGACAATCTTGAATCGGGAGGCGCGAATCGACGGCAACAACGAACCGACGAAACCTATTACCGCACCGAAAATCAGGGCCGACAACATCAGGTCAGGCGTGACTTTGAAGTTGAAGGCGATTTCACTGAAGGTTACCCAGTTTGAAGTTCCTGTCGACACGAAATTCAACGGGAGCGCCAACACAATTCCGATTGCGGCACCAATCACCGCAATCGATATGGACTCGAGAAGAAATGCGACAAGAATGCTCAACCTGCTAAAGCCAAGCACACGCAGTGTCCCGATCTCTTTGGTTCTTCGCGCTACGGCTGCATACATGGTGTTCATGCCGGCGAAACCTGCTCCAACGGCCATGATGAAGGAGATGAACCCGGCGAGTATCTTAAGAGACATGGATGCCTGGCCTTGTTGATCTTCGTAGAATGTCCGCTCGGATAATCCCTTCAAATGTAGTTTCGGATCGTCGGTTATACGTTTGGTCAAAGCAGAAAGTGCGTTCTGATCTTTGACACGCAGCAACGCCGAAGAGTAGTCGTTGCGTTTTGTGGTGCTCGAAAGCGAGTTAATGTCGACCCAGATTTCCGACTCGAATGCCTTTCCGGCAGAGTCGAATAATCCTACGACAGTGTAGTCAGTGGTTTGGATCCGAAACTTATCCCCGACCTCAAGTCCTTGAAAGCGTTCGGAAATTCTTTTGGAGACGACGGCTTCAGTCAGACCTGGTTGGAATATTCTTCCGGCAACGGTTTGGAACCCCGTTCGCAACTTGAACGACATGGGACCGACGCCGCGTACGGTGACATTCGCACCTTGTGTCATTCCTTTGCGAGCTTTGTAAATGAGAGTGATGATTTCGCCAGTCGCAAGCGGCTGGTCACCTTCACGTTCGACTCCATCCAGGTACATTAGATCCTTAAAGTTCTCTCGACTGATGCTGCTGTTGAGTTCGGCGGTGCTCCCCTCGCGCATTACGATCATGTTGAGTGGTTCACCACTAGTCGAGAGTGTCATGTCGATGCCGCGCGCCAGGGCCAACACGAGCAGGAAAACGGCAACGGTCAAACCAATCGTGAAAGCGGTAGCAAGTGTGCTGCCTTTGCGGACGATGATGTTTCGCAGGTTGTACTTTAGCGGGAGTGCCATTTTATTCAGTGCTCCGCAGTGCCTCGGCGATTGTCAGCCCGGATACCCGATATGCTGAATACGCGACGCTGATCAGACCGACTAGCACGGAAAGTGTAAAGGCTGCGAGTAAAGTCTGCCCGGTTGGTATGAACTGGGAGAAAAACGGGATGTAAGTTCCCACTGGTACCGAATGATAGATCAACTGGGCTCCGCCAATTCCGATCGCAGCGCCTACGCAAGCGACAATCAAAGCTTCTCCGAGAAACAAGAACGCAATTGTGCGCCTTTGGAAACCGATGGCTTTCAAAGTGCCGACTTCCTTTGTCCGTTCGCGAACTGTCATCGCCATGGTATTTCCCATGACGAGCAAAACGGAGAAGGTGATAGCCGCCATGATTGCGTACATAAATGTTTTGACGCCACCCATCATAGTTTGAAAACTAAGTGCGAATTCTTTCTCAGTTTCAGTCTTGGTAGGGGCGTCGGAATTAGCAAATATTGAATCTACGGCCTGGGCAATGCGCGGGACGTCGTCTGCGGAGTTAGCCATAATGCTGACCATGCTCACCTGGTCCTTAGCCCAATCCGGCATAAGCTCGTTGATGTAGTCGTGGTGAAAGAACAAGGTCTTCTCATCGCCGCCGGTGCAAACTCCTCGAATGATGAATTCGACGCTCTGATTGTATATCGGACTCTTCAGTGTGATTCGTTGGCCCGGTGTAAAGCCATAGAGTGTAACCAGCTTTTGTCCCACGATTGCACCCTGCTTATCGTTGATGAAGGCTTGCCATTGCTCATCCGGCATCTTCAGCTCGGTCATAATGTCTTTCAGCCTGGTCGCGTCGACGGCAAAGTTTGCAAAGAAGTTTTTCTCATCTTTGTAAATGCCACCGAACCAATTGAACGGCATGGCGTTTTTTACTCCGGGAACACCTCTAATGCGTTCGACGTGAGCCATTGGCATTACGAACCCGAGGGATACGGCGTGACGCGTCATCAACCGCAGTGGGTTCGACTCATCAGCGTTGCGATCAAACTCGGTGACAATCGTTCCGAGCGTCACAATGAGAAAGAGCGATACTACGAGGCTGGAGAGCGTTAGAAGCGTCCGGAGTTTATTCCGAAGGATGTTCTTGAACACGAGCTTCGCGTATTTCATATGAGCTTTACCTGGTTTTACTGCGAAAAGGCCGGACCGTGCTTTCGTTAGGAACGATTACGCACGTGCACGACAAAGGTTCAAACAAATACGGCATATCGTTATAACGGCGTTGGAGATGGTTGGTTACGCTGGAACTCAAGACTAACGCTTTGGCCCCTCAAAGGCTAGTCGAATAACGGGCCCTGAAATCGACAGCAAAGCAGAAAAATTTTCGTTCTGCAACGACTCGTGCGTCAATTTAAAGTATTTAGGTTCGTAGGAATAGATTTGATAGGCGGATCTTGAGACTGTTCTAGTGGCGAGGTTGAAATATTCCTGCCTGGGTCGCTCGTTCGTGAGAATGAGCAAAAGTCAGAGCATCCAAGTGGCGGCAAATACTTTTACTCACTTCGCAAGGCTATCAAGGGATCAACTTTGGTTGCTCTCCGTGCAGGTATATAGCAGGCAATCAAGGCGACCAATACCAATAGTCCTGCTACCGCGATAAACGTGATCGGATCCGCCGGTTTGACTTCGTAGAGCAGCGTTTCCACCAGTCGTGTAAGCCCGTATGCGCCAGCGATTCCGAGCGCGACGCCAAGCAGCGTGAGTTTCAGACCATCCTTAAGAACCATGCGCAATACAGTGAATGAACTGGCGCCAAGTGCCAGTCGGACACCGATCTCATTCTTACGTTGCGTCACTGAATACGAGAGTACTCCGTAGAGACCAAGGCAAGCGACAAGCAATGCGAGAAGTCCAAAGAAGAGAGCCAAACGTGATACTAACTTTTGCTGCACCAACGAACGACTAATGTGATCTGATAGCGTCACTACCTCGTCCACAGGCATATTGTTGTTGACGGAACGAATCACCTGTCGAACCTGAGGCACAACGTTGCCCGGAGCGCCCGAAAACCGCACTGCGAAATTGCCAAGAGGGCCAGTGCCTTGAGCGTGAGGATAGTAGACCATAGGTCTGGCGGCTTCAGTTAGGTTGTAATATTTCACATCCTTGACGACACCGACAATCTCTAACGCGGAGGTGTCTTTCTCATCATCACCAAAGCGCCTTCCCACAGGTGAGTTGTTGGGAAAGAAACGGCGCGCGAATGTTTCGCTAACAATCGCGACCTTCTGCGATTTATCTGTGTCCGTTTGCGCAAACGCTCTACCTTCCAAAACGGGTACACCCATTGCAGTGAAGTAGTCCGGACCTACGATGTTTTGACTGACGACCCGTGCCTCTCCCTGAGGCGGCGTTTGATCGCGTGTAAAGACTGGGCTATTCCATCCTCCCTGGTTGAACACAAAGAAGGAAAATGAATCTGCCTGCACCCCGGGCAATGCCTTAACTTTTTCCTCTACTTCGCGGAATAAGGCCGAATATTGATCTCGTTTTAGACCAGTCGCAGCGGTATCAATCTTGAAAAGCGAAACGTTCTGTTGATCAAAACCGCTGGGAATATTTTGCAGGTTAACAAGTGTTCTCACAAAGAGTCCGGCGGCGACCATTAGCAACATCGACAGTGCTACTTGAGCGACGACAAATGATTTGGCCAACCGACTTTGTGAGGTGGCATTTACAGTACCCTTACCGTCTTTAAGGCCGCTGTTCAGATCGATCTTTGTAGCGCGGAATGCCGGGGCAACTCCAAAGATTACTGCTGAGACTATCGACGTCAGCACAGCAAATCCCAGGAGTCGTATGTTTGGACTCACATCCAGCGGTAATGCATCGGCACCATCCGAAGCCATCAGCAACAAAGCGCGACTAGCCCACCAAGCCAACACAACTCCTCCGATACCTCCGATAACTGCTAACAGGAGACTTTCAGTTAGCAGTTGACGAAGGAGTCGCATTCGACTTGAACCCAACGCGATACGTACACCAAATTCCTTCTGACGTCCTGCTGCACGAGCGAGCAGAAGATTGGCGACGTTCGCGCAAGAGATTAGGAGCACAACGCCGACAATTGCCATCAGTATCTTCAGCGGCAGAGCAAACTTTGTACGTATACCGCCGAGTCCTTTGCCAGCTGGCGTCAATTCAACACTGGCACGCTGCATGTCCTGGATCCGCTCGGCGGATGGTTGCGAACCGGCGATATTTTGCAGGAACTGTTTGAAGAGAACATTTACCGTCGCATTTGCCTGTTGGGGGGTGACGCCATTGTTGAGACGACCGATTAGATACAAGTCTTGAAATGAATTATCAGTACGACCATTCCAATGAGCCGGCGGCAATTGTGCACTCATCGCGAGCGGTATCCACAAATCAGTGCCCTGGCCCACTGTCGTGCTGATAAAGTTCGTTGGCGTTACGCCGATGATTGAGTATGTGGTCTGCTCGATCGTGACTGTTTTGCCGACAACGTTTGGATCACCTCCAAGTTCACGTTGCCACCAGGCGTAGCTCACCACAGTGACCGGGTGTTGGCCCATGACTTTGTCATCATCGTTCCCTAGCAGTCTTCCCAGATAAGGACTCATGCCCAACACGGGAAAATAACTACCCGAGACTAACTGGACTTCCAACTTCTTAGGATCCGAGGAATCGCTGGTTTTGCCATGGACGATCCAGGTCATGCTCAAGAGCGAACCAACATCCTGGAAAAGATCTTTACGTTGCCGGACGGTTTCGTAGAAGGGAAAAGAAAAGAGATCACAACTCTCATTCGGAAAGCCAATGTTCAAGCCACCACTTTCCGCTTTGCCAAAGAGTACGAGCTCATCTGGATCTTTTACTGGAAGCGATCTGAGCATCACTGCATCAAGCAAACTGAAGATGGCAGTATTAGCTCCTATACCAAGGGTCAAGGTAAGTATTGCCAGGAAAGTAAACGTGGGACTCTTTACTAGTAGTCGAACGCTGTAGCGAAGATCCTGGAGAAGATTTTCGATTTGCCGGACTCCCCATGCATCGCGACACTCTTCTTTCGACTGGTCAACGTTGCCGAAAGATCGTAGTGCCGCATACTTCGCATCTTTTTCACTCATCCCACTTTGAATATTCCGAGCAGTATCCTGTTCGAGGTGGTAACGAAGTTCATCGTCGAGCTGATGTTCCAGCTCCTCTTTTTTCGTAAGCGCGCGCCAGCGCCGGATAAGTTTCTTAATAAGCACAGCATTACCTCAGGCATCACGGAGAATGAGCGCCACCGCACCAGAGAAGCGTTCCCATTCCTTTCGTTCAGCATCAAGTTGCTTTCGACCAGTAGCGGTTAACTCATAAAACTTGGCTTTACGATTATTTTCTGAAGGCCCCCAGGTGGCCGCGATCAGTTCTCGTTCTTCAAGACGGTGAAGGGCGGGGTACAGCGCGCCCGGCGTCACACTCAACACTTCACCGGAAAGGAGTTGAATGCGTTGCATGATGTCCCAACCATTCATGCTTCCGGACCGCAGCAGTCGCAACACCAGAAGTTCCAGCGTGCCTTGTAATAGATCAGCTTTTTCTTTTTTCATTATCCTCTAGCCATCCGATAGGAGCCGGAGTATAGGCTTCGTCCTATCGAGTGTCAATAGGAAGATTGTGATATGCGAACGAATGGAAAAGGTGAGCGAGAAGTTGGATGAGAGGAGCTTAGGTTTTTCCCCTGATCAACCTCTGCGAGCTTATGTGTTCTCCGTGTCTTTGTGGTATGGACGTTCACCTCGGAGATGCGCTGCATACCCATTACACGCAGATACAAATTGAAACTTCAAATAGAACAGGTTAGGAAGGGTGGTTTACCCCCGCTATCAAAACCCATTCAACCTAAATTCTAAAAACAGCGGGGGTAAACCACCCTTCCTAACTTGTTCAGCTTGACGGCTTATATATTCCAGCGTGGATCAGCTATGAGTGAGCGTTTCTAAAAGGACCCAAACACTCGCAGAGAAGCGCTTCAATCTAAGCGACAGCAGCGTCAGTTATTTCCAAACCCTTATCGATAATCTCCAATGCCTCGCGCAGTTCAGCTTCGGTAATGCAGAGCGGCGGATTGGTGAAGAACGTATTCCAACGCACTAACGTATACAGACCTTCCTGACGGAAGTATTTGCCAAGTGCCTGCATCTCGGGAGATGTCCCGTTGAATGGCGCCATTGGTTCGAGCGTCTTTCGATTTCGTACCAGCTCTACAATTCCAAACAGACCGATATTGCGCGTTGCGCCAACTGAGGGGTGTCGACTCTTTAGATTGTTCAGCAGCTCATGCATCAAAGCACCCATGCTGCGTGTATTGTCGATCAGCCTGTCCTCTTCATAGACCGCGATCGTTGCCAACGCCGCTGCACAGGCGAGGGGATGACTGTTGTAAGTCAGGCCGCCGAAGAAGACGTTCTTCTCAAAGTGATCGGCGATCTCTCGACGCATACCAACAGCACCAAGCTGAACATAGGCACTCGTTAGTCCCTTCGCCATCGTCATCAAATCGGGTTCGACGTTCCAATTATTAATGGCAAACCATTCCCCGGTTCGACCGAAGCCTGACATCACTTCGTCCGCGATCAGAAGGATTCCATGTTTGGTGCACAGATCGCGCAAGCCCTGGAGATAGCCATCAGGTGGAATAAGGATGCCGTTCGTTCCGGTGACTGGTTCGACGATCAGCGCCGCAACAGTCTTGGCTCCTTCAAGCTCGAGGACTTCTTCGGTTCGGGAAAGTACTTCCTCGGTTGTATCAGAACCTTTCTGTATACCGTGATAGAAATCAGGAATTCGAAAAACGCCAGGGATGCCCGGTTCCGCGGCCCATCGACGTGGATCGCCGGTTAGAGTCAAGGCGCCGGCTGTGCCACCGTGGTAACCGCGATAGCGCGCGCCAATCTTGTGACGACCAGTAAACAGACGCGCAATACGAACCGCATTCTCAACCGCTTCAGCACCTCCGTTTGTAAAGAAGAAACAATCGATGTCTCCCGGCGTGAGTTCAGCGAGTTTTGCTCCCAGCCGAGCGCGGACTTCAGTGGCCATGAACGGATTTGCGTAAGGCAGGGTTGAGGCCTGTTCTTTGATGGCGTTGACTACACGTTCGTCACCATGTCCAATGTTCACGCACATCAACTGGCTGTTGAAATCGATGAAACGTTTTCCTTCTGGTGTCCAGAAGTAAATTCCTTTTGCGTGTGCGACCGGGATCGGATCAACAGCGGCTTGAGCGGACCATTCAAAAATTGAGTGGCGTCGGCAAAGCTCGACCATCTCATCGCCGGTCATCTTTTCAGTTGTGGTAGTCGTCATGCGGGGAAGTATAGCAGCGATTTTTTGAATGATGAACGCCAATGTCCGCGATGCTTGGGCAAAGAAAAACACATCCCGGACATTGGCGGTATCGGCTAGCGACTACTTCTCTTGTATTACAGACAAGACATTGCCATCGGGATCTTTGAACCAGGCGATCTGCGGGCCTGGACCTCGCATGATGCCTTTCTTATCAGTTTTGATCTCCGGTTGATCGTAATGTTCCAGACGGATGCCACGAACCTTCAATTCGTCCACAGCTAGTTCTATGTCTTCGACTGGAAAATTCAGAACCGTGAACGTAGCCGGGGTGTGATTTGGTTTTGGATATAAGAAGACACTGAGACCGCCTCCCAATTTCATTTCCAGGCCTTCAGTTTGTTGGGTAACCTTGAGACCCAGCGTGTTACCGTAAAACTCCCTCGCCTTCGCTAAATCTTTTACCGAGAAACTCGAAAAAGCCTTGGCTTCTCTGAATATCGTCGAAGGTTTCGGATTTGGTGCTGACATTGCTCATCCCCTTTCATTAGTACAAAGTTTGAGAGCAATTAAAGCTGCTATACCTTGCAAGGACGTGGCGATAAATTAGTTTTGATGTAATGAAAGTAGAACAGGTTCTTGTCACTAGTTTCTCGAATGGTTCAGATTCAACAGAGAGTGAATGGTAGAATACAGCTACATCAGAGACAGTCCGTTCGGATTCCACGGATGCACCTAAAACAACGAATGCCACGAATCTTCACTGTGACAACACTCCTGGTAGTTTTCACATTGATCATTGCTTCGACTCAAGCTCAAACAAGATCCTCCAATACAACAATTGGAGGAGGCTCTCCTAACCTAGCTAGCATTACGAAGGCACTTCAGATGAAGCTCGACCAGGCACATCGGATTGATAAGTTTCCTGGCGCGCAGGTCGGGTTTGCATTTTTCAGCGGCCAAACTTCAGCGGGCGTTCCGCAATACTTTTCGGGCTCTGTCGCGAGTGGGGTGTCAGACCTGAAAACAAATACTCCGCTCAAGACCACTGACCGTTTGCTTGCCGGCAGCATCGGCAAAACTTTTGTCGCCGCACTGACACTTCGTTTGGTTGAGGAAGGGAAGCTGGATCTCAACGACAAGATTGAGAAGTGGCTGGGTGGCGAAAGCTGGTTTGCAGAATTACCAAACGCAAAAGACGTCACATTGCGAATGCTCTTGAACCACTCGAGTGGCATAGAAAACATCGACGATCTCGAGAGCTTTCAGAAACAGGTTCGAAAGAGTGGCGGACGCAACGTGAAGTATGATGAGTTGATTTCGTATGTACTGAACAAGAAACCTTTGTTTCATGCCGGCAGTGATTATCACTATGCGGACACCAATTACATACTGGCTGGAATGATCATTGAAAAGGTATCAGGCAAGAGGCTCTATGAATTAATCACCGAGCGATTTTTGCAGCCTTACAAACTCGAGCGAACGATTCCGTCAGATAGTTCGACCTTGCCTGAGGTAGCGAATGGCTATTTTGAAAATAAACCTTTAGTTGTAGACGGTAAGTTCACCATCAATCCACAGTGGGAATGGGCCGGTGGTGGGTTTGCCTCAACTGCCGAAGATCTAGCTCGCTGGGGCGGCTTGTTGTACAGCGGCAGTGTTCTCACTCCGGCCAGCATGGATGAAATGTTCAAGAGTACTACGGTTGGGGAGGGTGCCGGCTACGGATTAGGCGTGATGATCAGTCGTAGCAAATGGGGTCGTAGTTACGGGCACGATGGTGCGTTTCCGGGATATCTTTCCGACCTGCGTTACTACACGAAATACAACCTCGCGATAGCTGTGATGGTGAATGCCGAGACGCCCGGTGTTGATCACTTTCTGGCAACAGCGGTCGACGACTTCGCTGAAGTTATAATCAACGCGACATCGAGGTCTCAGCAATCTGAAAGCGAAAGAGTGAAAGTTCAGAAGTTCGCAGAGGACTGGCTAAACCTCATCTATGCCGGAAGATTTGATGAAAGTTGGAGTCAACTTTCGAAAGGTTTACAGCGGCGCTACACCAAAGAGAATTGGGCCGAGATGATGCGCTCGTCTCTGACTGGGCTTGGCACATTAACATCACGAAAGCTCCGGTTGAATTACAGCGTCGGGACAGCTGGACTAGTGACACTTGATTTTGACGTCACGTTCGCAAAGTCACCATTAAAGACCGAAACAGTAGTACTCGACTCGAGTGAGGGCGAGTGGCACGTCTTTAGTTATGCAAGACATTAGCGAGTCTCAATATTAGTCCGGGCAAGCAGCTCCATATCGCGCCCACTCCGCGAACTTTGCCGCGAACTCATCGTGATTCAACGGCGGCAGCGTGCGTCCCTCTCCAGGATTCCAACCCCACAACACAAGTTTGTCTGAGGTGACGTGTTCGACAATCGCCGCCACAGACTTGTTGTTGTTCTGTTTTGGGTCCTTTATCTGGCGGCAAATTTCTCCGGGCGTTTTCCCCTCCCAGATCATCGGCATGTTTGGTGGCGGCAGGTGCCAGTTAGGAGCGCCTGGCGGCATGTTGAGCCCGGCGACGTTTTCTGATTGATGACAGGTGCTGCACTTTTGCGCAGTCACTCCTTGGCCTACCGGGCCGCGTTTGACGTTTTGCAGGTGAGGATGACTGTCGTCACCTTGCCGTGGAAAATCACCGTTGGCGTGGCAGTTGAGGCAGCGCGGATGTTTGAGCACCGGAACGATCGACATAAAGGCGGTGCGAGCACGTACATCGTCGCGCTGCATCACAGCGTGAGTTGCTGCAGTGACAGCCAGTAGTCCAATCGCGCTCAACGATATTCCCCCAATTAATGCAATGAAGTTTTTTTGACGCATCAGTTTGTCCTTAAACTCCAAAAATTTACGCCACACTCACTCGTCCGATCGGCAGTCGACGGACCCTTTTCCCAGTCGCAGCAAAGATTGCGTTTGCAACCGCAGGAGCG
>Ga0157378_10001391_pt1 | contig 21751 bp, 20 predicted proteins | sample M65metaG_FD_115309 | JGI IMG/M metagenome (GOLD analysis project Ga0157378, IMG submission 115309) | Miscanthus rhizosphere microbial communities from Kellogg Biological Station, Michigan, USA - M6-5 metaG | ecosystem: Host-associated > Plants > Roots > Rhizosphere > Soil | place: USA: Michigan...
AAGGGTTGATAGTCTTCCAGGACCTTAGAGAAATCAGGCGGATTTTCTGCCAGCGAAATAAAAATAAATCCGTTTGCCACCTGAACATGCACCGGGTGCAGACCATAAGTTGTTCTTTCGAAATCCTCAGGCATAAGCCGGGCTTTTAAAAGCGATCCGTCTTTATCATACACCCATTGATGATAAGGACAAACCAATTTAGGAGTATTACCATTCTCTTCAAGGCGAATCAGAGATCCGCGGTGCCGGCAGGTATTATAATGCGCATACACTTCGCCATCGCTTCCCCTTATAATAATAATGGAATCTTTAAGCGCGGTATAAGTAAAATAATCTCCGGATTTCGGAATATCGGCAGTAGTACCGGCAAACAGCCAATACTTTTTCCAGATATGTTCCCATTCGAGATTGAATAGTTGATGATCAGTATAAAATGGCTGTTCGAGACTGTATCCGGATATGTATCTTTCAAGCAGATCTTCCACACTCACTGTATTCATGGCAAAATGTTTAACGGGCCTCGTAAATTTACTAAAAAGAATAAATATGGGTTTAGCTCCAAAACAAAGCCTGTGTAACTCAAATTTATTTGCAACAATCCTGGCGTTTAGACAGAGTATTCGTCCACAACAAATTATTGTTGAACTAAACACAGTGATAATCAAGCCACCCATCGCGAAATGACCGACAACTCAAAAAATAATTTTGTATTCTTACAAGTAAAACAACCTGATGAAATATATACCTCTCTTCTTATACCTTGCTATTTGCAATATTGCACAAGCACAAAGGGATTTACTTACAACAGATACCACGCTAGCCATACCAAAAATAAATTTTGATACTAAAGGCGAATTAATGATAACCGCATCGGCAACTTCCTCACAAAATGATTTTGATTTCCTCCAGGGAAAATGGAAAATGTATCATCGCCGTTTAAACAAGAGGCTGGTAAATTGTAAGGACTGGAAGGAATTTCAATCATTCGATGAGAATCATAAAATACTAATGGGGATAGGCGATGTCGATACTTATACCACTACTGAACTACCTGGTTTTGAAGGAAAGCCTTTTGAAGGATTTACTTTACGACTGTTCAATCCTGCAACAAGATTGTGGAGTTTATATTGGGCGCCAAGTACTACCGGGGTTTTAGATGCACCGGTTGTCGGTTCATTTGAAAATAATGTGGGCCATTTTTTTTCAAAAGATACATTTAACGGGAAAAATATAATCGTGGTTTTCCGATGGGATGCAAGGAATAAAGACAAACCGGTATGGAGCCAGGCCTTTTCTCCTGATAATGGCAATACATGGGAATGGAATTGGTATAATATATCGGAAAGAGTTAAATAATTTTCATGGGCGAATATTGCGGTACAAGCCTTTAGGGAGATGCTTCAGCAATTATTTTTACTGGTTGTTTAATAGAAAACTAAAAATCTGACCAGGATCAACGGATGCGTACCCCGTAAAAAAACGGTTTATTACCGGGGAAAACCCACCTCTTCTGCCTTGGTCTGCTGCTATAGCTTTATCATTTTAAAAAAGGCTACTGTTATCACGCTTATCATGCGTTTGTCAGCAGAACATGAAACAGACAATTACGATATTATTTTGCCTCGTGCATTTTTTCATTTTCGCACAGAATAAAATGCAATCATGGTCAATGTATAACCAGGTTTATGATTATCCTTTTGACTCAATAATCTTCCATGATGTAAGATTCGATACCACATCTGTCGGTGCCGCGAACAGAATGGGCTTTTTTTCTGACGTGAATCAGTTTAGTTATATAAAACTTCAACCTGATCTGCCCGGATTTTTAAATACATTAATAAATAATAGCCAGGTTGCTCATCACAATGCCAACAATGATAAACTTGTTTGTTATATCAAAAGATTCAGGCTTACAGAATTAAATTCAACCTACCAGGTAAATGCAAAAAAGGAACGGCAACTGCAAATAAGATCTGCCATAGAAGTATTCTATTTTCATGATAACAAATTGTATCCTGCGTTCAGAATTGACACAAGTTTTTTGCAGCCTTTGTCAGAAAATAAAATCGCTTATTTTATTATTGATTCTCTTCTGAGCGCTTTCACAAACAAAGCAGGTAAGATCAACAAAGAGAAAATCCTGAAGAAAAAATCCTATTTCATAAAAGATGTTGATTCAATATACAGGGAGCGATTTGATCTCCCTATTTTAAGGGCAGCCAGTTTTAAAAGGGGCGTATATAGATCTTCAAAGGAATTTAATAATAATGCTCCCTCGATATCAGAATATGAATGGAAGCGTGAAAAGAAAATCAACATTCTTTATACCAAAGATGAAAACAACCAATTTGTAATATCACAAAAAGAAGCTTTTGGTTTTTGCGATGGAAAAAATATCTGGCTTAAGGTGGATAACAGTTTCTATCCTGCTTTCCGCAGGGAAAATACGTTTGAATGCAATGCGCCTTTGTATCTTAAACGCATGGTCAATGATAATCCCATCCCCATTTTGGTGCCGGTTAGTTCTGGTTTTGTATACATATTTATTCCATCAAAATACAGTTCTGCTTATCATAAAGATGTTTCAGTTTACCAACTCGATATGGAAACTGCAGAATTCTATTAAAGCATTGTGGCATGATGCATCTCATATCTGGTGGTAATCCTGTTAATGGCAGAAATTTTCATCTCAAAGGCTGCAGTTAATATGCAGGGCCTTTTAGAGAGTAAAATTGAGATTCAAAGTGGCATTTATCAAAGGAACAAAACGATGTAATGTTCACGCAATGCTATTTACTATGAACTATTGGCAATGCACTATACAATAGCATTTAGTCCGAAAGTCGGGAAGACGGAAAGTCCGGAAGACCGGAAAGTTTAAAAGTTGAATGTTTAGCGCTCATCCTTTGCACCAAAAGTTTCAGCGTTTCAGAAGTTTCAAGGTTTATACTGTTCAACGAATACAGGAAACCTGTCCACATTAAAACTTAATTTATTCCAGCGATGCAGGTTTGCTTTTAAAATCAATCACTACTTTTTTATAACCTGCCGCCATAAAAAAATCACTGAGTATTTGTCGTGCCTTATTTTGTGATTGAGCCATTAAACCACGGCTCTGCGCATTTACAACAGCAAGGTTTTGTATCTTATTTTTCAGGTTAGCTACGGCCTGGCTGTTCCATACACCTTCTTCTATAAAAACTTCAACATCCGAAGGATTTATTATAGCGTCCAACACTTCAGCGGGCGGCAGCAAAAGGTGTAAAGAATCTTTTGTACCGTTTATATCTCCTGCGTTCAGTTGTTGCAAATCAATACCCACATGCACGGTCACCTTGCTGATAACAACCAGCCTGTTGAGATTTCTATAATAACTAATGTCTGGCAACAAAGGCAGTTGAAAATGTTGAATATCGGGCATGCTGGTATCGGCCACTATTTCATCATACATAGAAACAGTGATCAACTGTGCCAGCGCCTGTATCTGTCTTATCACCACCGGAGAATTTTCAATTACAACTTTCTCAGGTGAAAACCATGTTGAAAGTGAAGGCATATTTTTTATTGTGATGATTGTCCAAACAAATACGGCAACCATCAGCAACCCAATAAAAATTTTTATAGCTTTTCTCATTGCGTTACCTGAAGTGAACACTTGTTTTTTTATAACCAGTCTCTTCAAAAAGATGCCGCATAAATATCTCCGCATTGTTTTCAGCAGTTTGCAATATGCCCAGAGAATCAGCGAGTGATAGTATCTGCGGTTCTGCCTGCGCTACCAATTCTTCCCGTTCTGCTGCAGAAAAAACAGACCTGAAAGCACCGATATCTTCATAGGTAACCTGTATCTTGTTCGGAGGAATGCTTAAGCTGAATAATTGTGCATGTGGCAATGTAACAGCCATGCTATCCCTGAAAACTGAAAAATTATCTGCTGTTATTTTTTGAAGGTCTACACCGGCTTTAAGATACGCCTCACAGGTAATGATTATTTTACGGTTGCCTATTTTATACCAAGTTTTATCATCGCTGGCTCGTATTACTTTGCCAAGCGTATATTGAACCGTTATCAACTGACCTGTTTCTTTCAGCGTTAATATGGTTTTGGAAAGCTCCTGCTTTTTATTGTTGCATGAAAACAATACAAGCACAAGAACAAAGCAAAGAAGTTTTTTAAATGATAAAAAAACCGGTGCATTCATAACTGTGGTTAGGTGAACAATATAATAAAGATGTATTATGCGGCAAAGTTTATATCTTATACTTAAGAAACATTTTTCAGTGGCGGCATCATGATTTTATCATGCAGGCGCCAGGCTTAAAATATTACATTTTCAGAGCATCAGTAACAATATTGTAATTTATTGCCATCGTGGTAAGATATTTGTATTATAAAATAACCTCATTCAACAAAATTTTAATCATGAAAAAAGTACAAATGAAAGTAGTGCTGCAGTGTTTATTAGTGTCAGCATCTTTCGTGATAGTTTCCTGCGGCACTTCATCATCAACAGAAAACACAAACGACACCACTGCTGCTACGTCGATAGACACATCTACCGCTATGGCAGCACCTGTTACACATGCAGAGGCGGTAATAACCGGCACCAAGGCGGATACAGCCGTTGATGGAACTGCAAGTTTTGATGAAGACAATGGTAAAGTAAAATTTAAACTAGATCTTACTATACCTAAAATGGCTAATAAAACTGTGGCTGTTCACATACACGAACATCCTGATTGCAGTGATAATGGCAATGCTACTCATGGCCACTGGAACCCGACACATTCCCCGCATGGCAAATGGGGCAGTGACAGTTTTCATCTCGGTGATATAGGTAATGTAAAACTTGATGCAAACGGTAAAGGCAATATGGAAATGTCAACAGATCTGTGGTCACTTGATTCAGACACTTCCAAGAGCGTTTTAAACAGGGCAATTATTGTACACAGCGGTATGGATGATTATAAAACCCAGCCAACAGGTAAAGCTGGTTCAAGGATCGGTTGCGGTGTCATTAAATAATACTCCAATGCATTTTAAGCCTTTGGTCATTATACACCAAAGGCTTTTGATTTTTATTGATAATAACATACGTTTTGGGCCTTCTGCCATCCCGGAATGATTTGTGGATAGAACGTCTCGAGCTACATTTAAAATATCCAGCTACACTGTTCCTAACATTAAACATTATCATCGATAGAAAATATTAAACACGTATATTTTTTAAAGACAAATAACCAATATTTTCATCAGTTCTTTATCCAGGTGCGGATATGCGAAAAGAATTCTCACTATGCCTTTGCAGGCAATAAGTGTTAGACATTATAGCAACCATCGATCAAAAACATCTGCAGTTTTTATAAATACTCTCTAACTTTATTTGCATTCATAATATAACATTGCTTCCTATGAGATCTTTTTTTCTAATCATTTTTATAGTGTTTGTATATGCTCATAGCTACGCTCAAAATGATCAATGGGTCGTAAAGGCTGGAGAAAGTGTTGAGGACGCTTTGGGCGATAGCATTATATACCGATACGCGCAATTTATGCCCGGGTTAGTATATTTTAGAGATGGAAGTATTTCACGCAGTCATTTAAATTTAAATTTAGTCAATGGTGAAATGCAATTTATAGCTCCATCGAATGACACACTCGCAATAGCCAATCCGGAGACCATCAAATACATGACTATCCAAACAGATACCTTTTATTTTGACAAAGTATATATTGAACTCGTGCATGGCAATGCCACAGCCAAATTGGGCAAACTTGAAATAATAAAACAAGGCGATATAAAAAAAGAAGGTGCTTACGGGCAAATGTCTTCGACCTCAGCCATCAATTCCACTAACTCTTTTTACAGTAATAATCAGTCTTATAAGCTCACTGAAAGAAGTGAAGTGACATTACGTAAAAAAATTATCCTGTACATCGGAGATGCGTTTAATAATTTTCAACCTGCTGTTAAGAAGAATATTTATAAGATGTTCAATACAAAAATGTCAACCGTTGAACCCTTTATAAAAGAAAATAAAATAGAGCTTAGTAAAGAAGACGACATGGTTAAACTCATCGACTTTTTAGGGAAAACTTAAACGGGTAAATTTAGCGGCAGTGTAATCTTTATCGCAGTTCCTTTTGCCGGCTTGCTGTCAATAGCACAAAGGGCGCCGATCAACTGGCTTCTGTTTATAATATTTCTCAACCCCAGGCCTTTAGCAGCCTCAATACCGGCTATATCAAAACCTCGCCCGTTATCCTGTATGCAAAGCACAAATTGTTGCGGTTGAAAAGTGATTCCCACATCAATAACAGAAGCTACGGCATGCTTGATAATATTATTAATCATTTCCTGGAACATCCTGAAAAGGATCAGTTCTTTTTGTTCCGGTAAATGATAATAGTCTCCTTCTACATTAAGTGTAATGGAATAAGCTTCTGTTTTTTTTAATACGGCAACCTCATTTTCAATGGCTTTAAGCAAACCTTTTTCAGCGATAACATCACTGTGAAGACTCTTTGACAGATCGCGCAAATCCTGGATCGCCTGACGCAGCAATTCAGATACATTGTTTATTTTTTCCTGTATCATTTCTCCGGACTCATCTACATTGACCATAGTCAGATTAAGTTTGGCCACGCTCAGTACCTGACCGATATTGTCATGCACTTCCTGGGATATGCTTTTCATAGTTTGCTCCTGTATCTCCAACCGGCTTTCCAAAATTTCTTTTTCATAATCTGCTTTGAGTTGCTTTCTTTCGCTTAGATATTGCAATTGCTTCTTCTGATAAATAAGCACAAATACAATAATGCCTGCAGCCACGATTAATAATAATATCGTCAGCAGAATAACAAGAGAAGGATCAGACATGATGCAAATTATTTTTTTTAAAAATTTGCAGGCTAATGAGTAAAGTAATCGCAGAACAAATAAATAAAATAATGTTATTCATTATCCACAAATCTCCTCTTGTAAAGTAGCCAGTGGAGTTGCTGTAATTACATACGATAACAAATGAACCCAAAAAGTATAAAAGGTATCCGCAAACAAGCCAGAAATCAAAATTAAGTAACAGGCTTTCTTCTTTCATGTTGATCAGCAACTGGTGCAGGTATAAAAGCGAGTACAGAACAATAGTAATAAAAGAAATTCCATAAACATCATCGTTGTATTCATTATACTTATGTCGGATAACATTGATATAAATGAAAACAATTGCATTCAACACCCCCAATACAACCGCTATATTCTTTTTTGTTTTATCATCAAAAAGCCTGAGATAATACCACGACAAAACCAGTATGTTGACAAAGAACAAAAGGTTGTATGTCCAATAATTATTATCAGAAAAAGCAATGCCGGCATATAAAACCACGGCGCATAAAGCATAATAAATGGAAAGAACCTTATACCTAAATGATCTAGTGCATTTGAATTGCAGAAAAACAGCCAGCACATATATTAAATAGGCAACAGGTTCCAGTTCATTAACAAGAAATGCTCTCACATTGCAAAGTTTATTGCGGTGCAGGCAATTGAACTTTACCGCAAGGTTTTGGACATACTACTACTGATCCCAGTGGACCTTCTGCTATAATCATCCAGCCGGCGGGAGGAGTATAGTCATAAACCGTTCGCGTTTGGATTTGTGTCATGTCTGTTGAAATTTGATCAATCTGTTCCTGGGTCAGGCTAAAAGACTCTACTGAAAAAGTTGCCATAAGTGAAATTTTAATGGTTTAAAAATTATATACCTAAATATATTAATATTCTGCTCATCATGCTATGGAAAAAGTTCATTGATACTATTTTTTCTTACCTGAAAGAACCATGAGTCTGTAAATACAAAAACAGAAAGTATCTTTTTCGTTGGTGTTCAGTCAAAACCTGTTTTGTGCCAGCATGGAAAACTTTGTATTTAAAATACAATACTTGTTAACGCGGGCATTGCAAAAAAGAAAAGATCGCGTGTCGTAATGGTTATCAGGAAAGCAATTATCGGTATTTAAATTACATCGCATACTGCCAGCAACCAGGAAGAACTTATTCCTAAATGCCATAATGGGCTAAAGCTGCAACAATACTGCCGTCTATTAATTAAATAGTCAACAGGCACGTTGCCGGAAATGATCTCCTATTGCAAAACTCATTATGTTGATTGCGGTTTAACTTGTCCTCCGCAAGGTTTGGGACATACAACCATTGAACCCAGAGGTCCCTTGGCAAGAATCATCCATCCTGCCGGCGGATCTGAATCATAAACCACATGCGTGGTTATTTCTGTTAGATCATTTGCAATTGTCTGCGCATCTTCTTCAGAGATGGTAAAGGAATTTATTTCTAAAACTGCCATAACAAAAGTTTTAATGGTTTAAAAATTGTGCAGGTAAATATATTGGAAACCTTCAGGTTATTGCTAGGGGAAAAAGCCCGTCCAATACCGCTTTTTTAACGGTAAAAGTTGCGTTGAGATAAAACTCTTTTAAAATGCGTCCACTTTGTACATTGCGGTAAGAACATAAAAATGGGTGCCATTTCTTTTATATTAATACCGGGTCAACGCAATTGTATCTCACCGCGGTTTTAAAAAAGAGAAACGAACACTTGAAGATTTCTTTAGGTAATGACAGATTTTTACCGCATTAAATTTATCTGTTGAAAATGCCGAATAGTCCGGGAGATACGATAAAGAAACATCCCGCCTGGTCTTATAAATACCAGGTTTTAATACTTATCACGGTAATTGGAATTTTAAGATTGACACTGGCATTCATTGTTGAATTGGGCAACGATGAAGCCTATTACTGGTTATATAGCCAGCATTTAAAATCAAACTATTTTGATCATCCTCCAATGATCGCATTATGGATAAGAACAACAACCTTAAATCTATCGCTACAGGATTATCCGGGCTTTATACGATTGGGAAGCGTTATCAGTTGTTGCATTGCATCCTGGTTTATGTTTAAATGCGTGTCGGCGTTAAGTAATCAACGAGCCGGCTGGTTTGCGGCCTGTTTATACAACGCGTTTTTTTATACGGGTGTTACTGCCGGCATCTTTGTGTGGCCCGATGCACCGCAGATGTTGTTCTGGACATGGAGTTTGTACCTGGTCGTTCTTATCACCCTGCATGAACATACATGGAAATACTGGATATTGTTTGGCGTTATAAGCGGGCTTTGCATAATGAGTAAAATACATGGACTATTTATATGGATTGGTTTTGGATGCTACACGCTGTTTTACAAAAGAAACTGGTTAACTAATATCAGGCTATACGCAGCAGTTTTAATAAGTATCAGCATATGTTTGCCGATATTATTCTGGAACATTCACTACAATTTTCTTACTTACAGGTTTAACGGGCCAAGGATTGATATTGAAAATAGTTCCCTTAACTGGCTGTATTTTTTAAATGAGATATATGGCCAGGTTTTTAAAAATAACCCACTCAATTTTGTTTTTATAATATCAGGACTACTTGCTTTTTACAGGCTCCATATAGAACGTTTACCGGCTTTGATCATTTTTAATTTTACCGGCATCTTGCTTGCTTCCGTTCTGCTTATCATTTCTTTATTTAAACCAACCCTTCCGCACTGGAGCGGGCCTGTATACGTTACACTATTACCGCTGGCTGCAATCTGGCTTGATAGAAGAAAAAAAAACAACACTGATCTGTTTGTCCGTATAAGTGTAGCCATGCATATTTTCGTTCTGATATACTGCGTTTGCTTTATCAATTTTTATCCCGGAAGCTATGGTGTGTCTTCAGGCAGGTCTATCGGTTCAAATGATAAAAGTCTTGACCTCTATGGATGGAAACAGGCTGGTGAAAAATTTGACAGTATTTATAAAACCTGTCAGCAAAAAAAATTAATCCCTCCAAACACGCCGGTTGTTTGTTATGGATGGTGGGGTGCGCATGTGGAATATTATTTCTGCAGACCCTTGCAGATACCAATGATCGGGCTGGGTGATGTTATGAAGCTGCATGAATATGCCTGGATGAATGAATTGAGAACGCATTCAGCCAATATGCAGGAGGCTTTTTGTATTGTACCATCTGATGCATTCTATAATGCAAAAAGAGCTTATAGTAACTATTACAACCAGGTTGACAGCTTTACCAATATCCAAATATTTCGCAACGGTGAACCCGCTCACAATTTTTATATATATCACTTATCAGGCTGGAAAGGAAATTTGCCTTTAACCCTGGGTTTTGAATAGGTTTTTCAGCGAAGACGTAATTGGCAGTAATATTGAATGTATATTATCCATCACCTTGAAATGATAAAATAAAACAATGATGAAAATTGCCATGCTATCACCGGTTGCCTGGCGAACACCACCTCGCCACTACGGACCCTGGGAACAGATAGCTTCCAATATCACGGAAGGATTGGTTGAAAAAGGTTTTGCAGTTACTTTATTTGCCACACAGGATTCTGTTACTGCAGGCAAACTGGATGCGGTGATCCCCGTAGGATACGAAGAAGATAAAAACCAGGACGCTAAAGTGAATGAATGCCTTCATATAAGTAACCTGATGGAAAAGGCATATCAATTTGATATTATTCATAACAATTTTGATTTTCTTCCACTTTCGTATTCCGGTCTTATAAAAACACCGATGATCACCACTATTCACGGATTCTCCTCGCCCAGGATTATCCCGGTTTATAAAAAATATAACGGAGGTAATAATTATTATGTTTCCATAAGCAATGCAGACAGAAGCCCGGTGTTAAAATATACAGCTACAGTTTATAATGGCATTGACAGTACTAGTTTAGTGCTCAATGCAAAACCTGAAGAATACCTGCTTTATTTTGGAAGAATACACCCAGACAAGGGAACTTATGAAGCGATAGAGATCGCTAAAAAAGCCCAAAGGCAGCTTATTATCTGCGGCATTATTCAAGACCAGCAGTATTTTAAAGAAAAAGTGGAGCCCTGGATCAATGACGATGATATCATATATATGGGAGTTGCTGATCCGCCAATGCGAAACAAAATTTTAGGTAATGCTTTTGCTCTATTACATCCAATCCATTTTAAAGAACCTTTTGGATTGAGTGTAGCCGAATCAATGTTTTGCGGAACTCCTGTGATCGCTTTCAATAAGGGCGCTATGCCTGAATTGATCATACATGAGAAAACAGGGTTTTTGGTAAATACAACAGATGAAGCTGTTAAAGCTGCTGATGCCTTGAAACAAATTGACCGCTGTTTTTGCAGAACATGGGCTGAGAAAAACTTTAGCCGCGAAAAAATGGTTGATGATTATATGGAGTTGTATAAAAAAATATTGAACCACGTATAAGAACCATAACCGATTAATAGATTATTGAGTCAATGCCTCTAATAAATTATTCAGGGGTACAGATGCAAAGGAAGTGGCATAGTCATTCACAGAATACGGAAGGATTAATACGTCATTATGTACATACGCCCCACAGGTATATACCACATTCGGAACATAGCCTGCCTTCTCTTTTAAAAAAGGCACAAGCAATGGTTCTTTCAAACGGCCAATTATTTTTTCAGGATTCTCAAGGTCCAATAAGCAGGCGCCCAAGCAGTACGTTCTCATTGGTCCAACGCCATGTGTTATCAGCAGCCAGCCTTTTTCCGTTTCAATAGGAGAACCTCCGTTTCCCATTTGCACCAATTCCCATGGATGCAAAGGTTCCTGCAGCAACACTGCTTCGTTCCATTTGTTAAGGGTGGTGGAATACATAATGTAATTACTTACACCATCAATTCTGCCGATCATGGCGTACTTACCCTTGATCTTCCGTGGAAACAATGCCAGATTTTTATTAATAGCCGCAGCGCCATGTAGCGGAAAGATTTTAAAAGTGTAAAAATCTCTTGTCTCTATCAGCTTGGGTAAAATAGTGTAGCCGTCGTAGGCTGTATACACCCCATAATAAATATGCTCGTTTTTTGTCCTGGTGAAATTTGTAAACCGGGCATCCTCTATGCCGTTTCTTTCAAACCGTGAAATAGGAAAAATAACCCGTTCCGATATGTCGGTGTCCAGCGAAAATTTTATTTCTGTATAAGAGTCTGCCAGCCACAATATTTCTTCCACTGCTTTTTGTTGCCCGAATAAAAGTGATTCTTCATCTTCCTGGATCGTTGTTACCACCTCACGTATATGGTCATAAGTAAATTTGTCGGGTAGCCGGTCTAGCACCAGTTTATAAAATTCGGGTGCTATACCCATTTCATTAAACTTACTGATGAAGACCTTTTTTTCATACATGTAATTTTTAATAACGGCAGCTTCGGCTACATGAAAGCCCGGTTCTTCAAGGTGTATTTCATTGTTTTCACCAATAACAGCTCTTCTAAAAACAAGCGAAGATATATGCCCTTCGCCAGTGGCACGCAAGCTAAGTATTACCCGCACTTCACCCTGTGATAAACCGGTTTGATCGGGATCTGTAACGATAGAAGGGTTAAACAGGGCGGCTGATTCCACCGCATATTCCATTGTGAAATAAGCGCCTATAAGCAGCTTTACCCACTCTCCAATATCGTTTCCAACAGCAAGTTTGCTAACTATGTCTTTTACTCTGTTATAGTGCCTTTTATATACGGTGGTAACACTCCTGTACCTGTTGGAAGACTCTCTTAAAATTTGATTTAATGAAGCCTGTATTATTTCTTCAGGCATAGCGAGCACTTTCGAAATAAGTACCTCAGCCCGTTGTTCGGTTGTAAAGAAAAACCTGGCGATCACCCTTTTATTATCAGGATAAATGGTTGTTTTATCCCGGTCAATTTTCAATTTCATCCCGCAAAATTAGTTTACGTTGTAAGACCTTATCTTAATTCGTCTAAGCTACAGTAGTAACCGCCAATTGAAAACTAATTTTTTTGTTAATATCAAACAAAGCAAGATAGGATTCTGCAGTGATCCTTGCCAAAAGATGGCACACAGTAGATTCTGCGCCCTGGTTGAGATTTACAGTGTCCTTTTCCAGGCCATCGTAACAGCCGCCTGTTGCGGGATTATACACTATACGGCCCAGGTGATTGCTTCCGAGAAACCAATTATAGGCAATTTTTATCTTTTGAATATATTCTTCTTTTTTGAACACAGAATAGAATCTGTCTAAAGCAAGTATTGTATAAGCGACATCAATTGGCTGTTCGCCGAAAGATGCAATGCTTATATCTCCCTTCTTCAGCCATCCCTTATTGGAGATAACCTTTATTTGGCCGTTTATAAAGGTTTTGGACAGTAAAAAGTCAAAACATTCTTTTGCAACCTGTTTAAATACTGACTTGCCCGTCTGCTGGTAAACGATCAGCATGGCCTCAGGTAATATGGCATTGGCATAGGTAAGGTTTGGTTCAAACCAGCGCCATAATCCATCTGCATTGGACCTGTACAACTTCAATAATGTTTTCCCGAGCCGTCTCGAAAGCGTAGTGTATTTACGATATGTTTTACCATTTGCATAATAAAATAATCCTTTAAGCAAAAATGATATAGCTCGTGGCGATTGCATTGACTGCAATTTTGGTAAGGCTTTACGAAACACCCTGTCAGCATATTTATTGTAAGCCAACGGCAGTTTTTCACCCAGACCAACAACATAACCCAAAGCCCACATTGCCCTTCCGTTAGCATCATCAAGGTTTTCTGTTTTGTTTTGCGCGGTAAAGGAACCGTCTGCATCTTTGTAATTTAAAAAGCCTCCGTCTTCCATCTGGCAGCTTTTTACAAAGCGCAGATAGCGGCTGATTAAGGCAAGAGAATCTTTATCCCCATAAGCAGCATGATGCATGCTTACGGCAACAAGTGCCCTTGCATTGTCATCCAGTGTATAACCTGTTGACAGATCCGGCTGATCATACCGGGCAAACTGGATCAATCCTGTATCGGTGGTCATTTTTTTTAAGTGATCAAGATTGATGTCAGGAAACTCATAGGCCGTTTCCCATTTTTCTTTGCTTAAATCTTTTATTAATGTGTGATACCGGTTTGCAACATTTTCCCAGGTTGTGGGTGCAATAGTTTCAAGCGCCATTTCCCCGGCTTTTTTTCTGAAATCCGGATTTTCAAGGTAATGCAATACCTGCTTGCTCAACGAAACAGGATCTTCAAAATCGAACAATAAGCCGCATCCTGATTCCAGTAATTCTTTTGCATGCGGAATAGGCGTTGATACAATAGCGCAACCCGTGCTCAGTGCATAGGAGAATGTTCCGCTCACGGCCTGCACAGGATCCTTCGAAGTAAACAAATAAATGTCGGTGGCCTGGAGATATTCCAGCATCTCTTCCAATGTAAGATAATGGTTTATAAATTTTACGTTATCCTCAAGCTGGTATTGCTTTACCAGTTGCTGCAATTCTTCACGATAGGATTCACCTTCTTCTTTCACCACACACGGATGTGTGCGCCCCAGCACCAGGAAAACCACCTCGGGATATTTCTTCACAATTCCTGGTAATGCTTTTATAGAAGTCTCAATGCTTTTATTCCTGCCGATCAACCCAAAAGTGCTTAAAACTGTTTTTCCCTTCAATTCGTATTTTTCTTTTAAAACCTCTTTTGAAGCTTGTGGAACGAGGTGCGTACCATGCGGAATCACCAAAATTTTTGATGCCGGAATATTATATTGCTCTCGCAATAGACTTCGCGAATTTTTTGTCATAACCACGATCTTGTCCACGGCAGTCGCCATTGCTGCGACATTTTCTTTCATGAATTCAGATGGTACAGGCAATACTGTATGCATCACCAGCATTACAGGCTTATCAATATGCTGTAGCATGTTTAGGAAGTCGGCTTGTTTACTGCCATGAAACAAACCAAATTCATGTTGTATGATCAATGCCTTTGCCTTACTGCTGTTATTGATTTTTGATGCTAACTGCCGGTAACTTTTTGCCTCATCGCTATGAAAAATAAATGAAACTTCTGCGGGATAACGGCTTCTCTCTATACCATTATCGATCGCTGCAATTTTAAGTTGAATTGATGCCCCAAATTTTCCTTCCAAAGCATTTTTCAAATCTGCTGAAAAAGTGGCAATGCCGCATTCGCGTGGAGGATAGGAAGTTAACATCCAAACCTGGTTATCCTGCGTATTTTTAAAGACTGGCTGTTGTGGAACAACAGTTTTTAAATTTTCATCAAAGCGATTGTTCAAAAAAGAAACAGGCCGTAAACGTTTGTTGTTTAAAAGTTTGGTATCTACTATTATCATGCATTCATTTATTTTAAGGTTAACAATACCTAAGTGTTTCGAAAATCATACCGCTGCAAAAAAATAACCGTTAAAAACAAACGGTTATCCATCCAGACCCAGAGGAGAATTTAGATTTACCAAATGTCTCATAACAATCACAATGCCATAGAGCTAAACGCTAAGAAAATTTTGCATTTGGTTTGCACACAGACACTGATCCGGAGATAGTAACAAATTACATTTATTATTAAATAGAAGAATAAATCATATGTTTAAGCTGATCATGTTTCCTCACATTATTGTTTTTGTTTATGTAGTACACTCTTTTGGTTTATTGTGGAGGAAACCCTACAACCCAATAATTTCTATTCATGTTTTAACGCAATTTTGTCAATCTCTGTTTGTCTACAATTCAATCTCATAAACCAGTGGCTTTGTATATTGCAATAAGAATATATTTATGGGTATTATTTCATTTATATTAATACTTGCCAATGTAATTGTTTCTTACCGTGGATTCAAAGACAGCCTGTTTTACAATAAATATAAGTTTAGGGTGGATGCTGTCCGGTTGTATAAGGAATATCATCGACTGGTTACTTCAGGCTTCCTGCATGTAAACCGGATGCATCTTATTTTCAACATGGTGGCCTTGTTTTTTTTCAGCGGCTCACTCGAGTTGTATCTAGGCCCTGTGAAATTTCTTTTGATCTATTTTTTAAGTCTTGTCGGTGGCGACCTGCTTTCTCTTTTCATTCACCGCAACGACGGCGATTATGATTCGGTGGGCGCCTCTGCCGGCGTGAACGGAGTGATATTTGCCTCCATTGCCTTATTCCCGGGTATGCATATTGGCCTGCTATTTATACCAATTGGTATACCTGGCTGGCTGTTCGGGCTTGTGATTGTTTTGTATTCGATCTATGGGATCAGATCAAGAAAAAATAATATCGGACATGATGCACATTGGGGAGGTGCGTGGGTTGGGCTGGTCGTTGCCATTATAATACAGCCATCAGCATTGACTACCAATGCATGGGCAATACTGATCATCATGGTGCCTTCCGTATTTTTTATTTATATGATCATAACAAGGCCCCATCTCCTGCTTATAGATAACTATTATTTCAAAAAGCATTCAGACGCCATCACTGTTGACCATAAGTATAACATAGAAAAAACAAGTAAGCAACAGGAGATAGACAGGATACTGGAAAAAATTCATAAAAAAGGAATGCGTAGCCTTACGGATAAAGAAAAGCAAGCGCTTGAAGATTATTCCAGGTGAGTATATTTACTGCTTTATCCACCGATACTATTTCACATATTAACTAACACAACTTAATGATGGAATTAGATACGATAGTTGAAAGCTTAAATAAAAAAATGAAATCGTTGGGTGTGAGCCCGGAGAAACTTGAACACAAAGATTTTACAGAAGCTGAAAAAGCTTTTATTAAAACATATAGTCCTGAAAAATACTTTATTGTATATGGAACACTTGCTCCAGGCAAACCTAATCATTCAAAGGTTGAACATATCAAAGGAAAATGGTTGAAAGGAATGGTAAAAGGCAAATTAGAGAATAAAGGTTGGGGTGCGAAATTAGGTTACTTTGGTTTTAGGCATGCTTATAATAACGCACAAGAGAATATAGAAGCCTATATTCTTCTTTCTGATGAATTGGTTGACAACTGGTCGTATTTGGATGAATTTGAAGGAGACGGATACAAACGCATACTGGCCAAGTTTGAATTAGAAAACGGAGAATTTGGCGTAGGGAATATTTATGCAATAAATGATGCAGGTCTTTGATCTAAGTTTAAAACTTGATTGTACAAACAGCAATAGATAATCTTTTTAATGCTGCCAGATTTGTTTAAACTCTGCAGACAATGTTTGCGAAGTCAAGTGGTAACTGTTTTAAATTATGCAAAGCACCTGGAACATGTTAAGCAAGTTTTATTTTTCAGCAATACTGTTTTGAAGCAATTCCTGCAATTTGCCTAAGCCGTCATACGCTGCATACTTATATAAGTCTGTTAAAGAGGGATAGTTATACACTGTTTCAATGAATGTGTCGATCGTTTCACCACGTAACATGACTTGCGCTGCCGCATGAATCAATTCAGAAGCCTGTTCTCCGATGATATGAGCTCCAAGCAGGCGTTTATCTTCGGGTGCGAAGATTAATTTAATCATCCCATTTATATCCCCGATAATTTGTCCACGCGGACTGTTTTTGTAGTAAGCCCGTCCAACCGCGTACGCAATGTTTTTATTTTTACATTCTTCTTCGGTTAGTCCCACTGCTGAAATTTCAGGAATAGCATACACTGCTATAGGTAAAATACGCGACACAGTTTCTTTATAATGTAAATCGAATGCATGCACCATCGCTACCCGTGCCTGCTCCATAGATATAGCTGCCAGCGCGGGGAAACCAATCACATCGCCCGCCGCATAAATATTCGGTACAGTAGTTTGATACTTTTCATTGACCATTACCAGGCCACGCTCACCTACTTTTACGCCCACTTCTTCCAGGCCCAGGTTTTCTATATTGCTGTGGCGACCGATAGCGACCAGCACAGTTTCAAATGCAAGCATTGCACCGCTTTGCAGTGTAATTTGAATATGGTCGTGCTGTGGTTCAACCTTGATCATTGGATCATTGAGCAAAAATCTAAGCCCAAGTTGTTCCAACTGGCTTGTCAATCGCCCAACAATTTCAGCATCCAAAAATGCAAGTATCCGGTCACGCGGTTCAAGAAGTGTTACCTCAACACCCAGGGCAGTAAAGATAGAGGCGTACTCTGTGCCAATTGCGCCACCGCCAACCACCAACATGGTGCGGGGAATCTGTTTCATTTTCAGGATCTCGTCTGAATCATAGATTAACTCATGTTCAAACGGAATGTTGCGCGGGCGCAGCGGGGATGAACCAGTAGCAATCAAAATCACATTTGCACTAAATTCTTCCCGACCTTGGGCTGAGCTAACGATAACAGTATTCCGGTCTTTTAAACGGGCTTCGCCATGAATTACCTCAATATTATGCCGCATTAAATTATTGCTAACAATGCGCCACTGGCTCTCCACAACAATTTGTTTACGGTACATAAAATCTTCAACAGTTAAATTTTCTTTAAGCGAGTAATCGATGCCGTACAATCCGCGCTGACGAAGACCGGAAAAATAAAGTGCTGTTTCGCGCAACGTTTTGGATGGCACACCGCCGGTATTGATAACCGCACCACCAACATTCGCTTCCCTTTCAATGATGGCAACGCGTTTGCCAAAATATGCGGCCTGGGCGGCGCCTTTTTCTCCCGCTGGACCCGACCCGATAACAATTAAATCGAAATGCTTCATAGTTGTAGTAAGTAGGGCTTAAAGATAGTATGTATTGTTATACGTTGATAGTTGGTGCTATCTCCAATTATAACAGAAAAGACATCGTGATTAAAAGCTTATACTATTGCCACTTGAAGAAATAGTTAGAATTATACGCAGAGGTGTTTATAACGAATCATGTTCCTTATTTGGATTGAATAAAAAACAATGTAAGTTATACCACGCGCGATATGAAAAGCATATTTCTTTGCGATTGAAAAATGTTATATAATGAATTATATGCAGCCTAATAAATTGATAGAACCTGACGCCATCAAATAGTTCATCGTAATATAAAATCATTCCATCCTCAACCTCACCAAAAATCCACCGTTCGGCGCGAGATGTATATCTAAGTTATCATTTTGTGTAAGTGTTTTTTCTTCTATCACATAATCCATCGCATTTCTGTCCGCATTAATACCATCTCTGCAAACAATAGCTGTATAATTTCCTTTACTTAAAAAAGAAAGATTAATTGATACATTTCTTGCAGAAGAATCAGTCATGCCGCCAATAAACCAGTCATTGCCTTTTTTTCTTGCAGTGATAATATATTCACCAATTCTTGCATCAACAACAATGGTTGTATCCCAGCTTGTTGGTATACTGCCCAGCAACTCCATAAACCTCGGCTCCAAATAACCTTGCGAGGGATTACCTGAGAATATCTGCAGCGGGCTGTCATACACAACAAACATGGCCAATTGCTGGCAACGCGTGGTTTGGCTCATCACTTTTCCCCATATTGGTTTGAATTGTTTTGTTGTCGCATTATCTAATATACCCGGCTCATAATCCAACGGACCCGCAAGCATGCGTGTAAAAGCAAGAGTAACATTATGTGCAGCCGCAGGTTTATCGCTCCATGCATTGTATTCGCTGCCGAGAACCCCTTCGCGTGTAATATTGTTAGGATACGTGCGGTTAAATCCTTTGGGCGGATATGCCCCATGAAACATGATCATCAAATGTGCTTTGGCGCAGGCCTCGGTAATGCGCTTATAAAAGTTTACGGTAGGCTGGTCATCACGGTCGATGAAGTCAGTCATGATAAAATCAACACCCCATTTTTCAAATTGTTTTAATGCAGAATCGAGTTGCTTATCGAGCGTCATTGAAAGCGTCCACATGCTGAGCTTAACGCCTTGCTGTTTTGCATACGCTGCAATGGTATCCATGTTGATATTGGGGTTGATATCGAAAAGATCTTTGGTGTTGCTCCATCCGGCATCCATCATGATACGGTCGAAGCCGAAACGCCTAGCGAAATCAATATAGTATTTATACGATGCCGTGTTCACGCCACTCTTAAAAGGCACATTGAAAAGGTTCACATCAATGATCCATTCATCCGTGCATTTGCCGGGATGTATCCAGGAAACATCATTGAGTTTTGATGGTGTTGCAAGGCGATAAACAATATCGTTTGTTGGCAGTTCTTTATCTTCTCTCGCAATAATAAACACCCGCCAGGGGAAGTTCCTTGTGCCATTTGTTTTAGCAATATAATCAGCACGTTTGGCAACGACCTTTTGAGGGTAATCACCTTCTGCTATTTTTTCTTCTACAGGATATGGAGCAAATGCAGACTGAAAGCTATTGGATGAAGTGCCGTGGAGAAACATGCCGGGATAATCGTCGAGATCTGATTCTGTGATGGCTACTTTTATCTTGTTGAATGTTTCTGTGAGCACGGGAGTAAACATATAATCGTTGGTAGTGAAGCTGTCCAAGGATTTGTGTGTATATAATTCTTCGAAGCTTGTGTGGAAAACATCTTCATCCGGGCGTTTTGTTACAACCGGCGCGTATGCTTTTGCCGGTTCTGAGAAATTGAATTGCGCGGTTTCGTTTACGACAGTTATAGAGTCTTTAAAAATTGTGGCGATGCGGTATGCAACACCATCATCATATGCGCGAAAGATCACCGCAAAATTATTTTTAAAATTTATGGCAAGCTCATTATAAACATCAGGAATGTTCTTCCTGCTTACGGGTATTTGTGCAACTATGATTTCATTAATACTTTTTGTTTTGGTTGATTTTATTTTCAAATCTATTGATAGTGCATCGCCATTGGTTAATTGCATATCTATTGAAGATTCATTGATGATCTTTTTGTCATCAACAAATACTGAATAACTTAATTGGTTGCTTGTTTGAATTTCTATTCGAATGGTTTTATCCGGTGATGCCAGTTGAAGAGGTTGCTGTGCAAATGTTTTGATGATTGCACATGTAATAAAGAACAGCAGGAGTGTTTTTTTCATTGAGACAAGCTTATTGACGGAAGATAGTTTATCTTTTTTGTTTCTTAAATGAGGGTTCATTAAAAACAAAAGAATTTTAAAGGTGTTTTGTCACGTTCTTTGTCTTGATACAAAGAAAGTAACCAAAGAAAAATCAAGACAAACCCGATCGCTCCGCGCGTTTTGTCTGGCCAACGCCTCCCTCTGTGTAGCTCGCTCAACAATAGTTATCTTATCCCGGTGACTACGGCTTTGTAAAAGATTATTATGAAAACGTAACACCGTCACGCACGTCGTTCCCGTGAAAACCGGAATCCCACAATTATGAAAGCGTCACTTAATGAGATTCCGGTTGCAGCCAGTAATGACGTTTGGTTTGTTGTTTCAGTTGTTTTGAGCTTTTTATATCAATCAGGTTTTGTAAAACATCCTTATGAAAAGGTAACACCGTCGCGCACGTCATTCCCGTGAAAACGGGAATCCCACAATTATGAAAGTTGCTTAAAATGAGATTTCGGTTGGCAGCTACCGAAAATATTGGGACAAGCGGGAATGACGTGTCGTTTAGTTTTTCTAAACTTATTCTATACAAGACTTTTTGGATTTTTAGCCAGGCTTAACTGCTGAATAAGCAACATCACAAAACGTAATCAAAGTATCTACATGGATACATTGTATTGTCATCCGTGTTTGAAATCAGATTCATGAGCACATCTAAAAAACATGTCGACGAATAATTTTTGCTCCGCCCTTGTATTGGGCTAAAGTGAAAATAATTTATTCCTTAATTTCCTTTTCCAATCATTCATAAATCATCATTTCACAAAAGAAAACCTCATCTGTCGCAACAATACTATGCATCTCCTTA
>Ga0157378_10001392_pt1 | contig 21739 bp, 11 predicted proteins | sample M65metaG_FD_115309 | JGI IMG/M metagenome (GOLD analysis project Ga0157378, IMG submission 115309) | Miscanthus rhizosphere microbial communities from Kellogg Biological Station, Michigan, USA - M6-5 metaG | ecosystem: Host-associated > Plants > Roots > Rhizosphere > Soil | place: USA: Michigan...
ATTGTTTGTGGAAGTGTTTCGGGTAGATACCTGCCGCATTTATCTGAGTCGCCCTTCGTAGAATTAGTGAGCACGTGTGATATCATTCCCGATCGTGCCATAAAACGTGCGCAGGAATTTAAAGTGCCTAATCATTATCCGCATATCGACAAAATGCTTGCAGGCGCACCGTTTGATTTGATGGTGACACTAACCGATATGCAGGAGCATGGCAGATTGAATAAGCAAGCATTGAATGCCGGCAAACACGTGTGGAGTGAAAAGCCAATGGCCAACACTTATAAAGAAGGAAGAGCCTTACTTGATTTAGCAAAATCAAAAGGTCTTCGCATTTGGGGTGCGCCCGCAGTTGTGAATAGTCCGCAATTCGCATTCATGTCGAAAACGCTTCGCGAAGGAAAACTCGGAAAGGTTTCTGCGGCGCATGCGCATTACGGCCATACAGGTCCTACCTGGTCGGCTTTCTTTTATGAAAAAGGAGGCGGTAGCTTACCAGACCTTGGCGTATACAATCTTGCAACACTTACCGGACTACTCGGTCCCGCAAAATCCGTAATGGCAATGACGAGCATTGTCACGCCTGAACGTGTAGTAGATAATAAAGGAAAAATAAAAGTTGAAGCAGAAGACAACGCCATTGTTTTAATGGATCATGGCAAGGGAATTATCTCGAACGTGCAATGTGGTTTTAATTATTTTGATCCCTATGGACATGAAGGTAAAGGACAAGCGTATCATACCATCACCATATGGGGAACAAAAGGGAATATGGGATTGGTAGGATATGACTGGGCTCCTTTTGGAGTAGACCTTGCAACGGCTGATAAAGAGACTCCAGAACGCTTTGTGGAAGATCCCGGCAGTTACGTATGGCAACAGGGCGCATCAGTGATTTCAGAATCACTAGCAACAGGCAAAGAACCATTGATAGCTGCTGAACATGCACTTCACGTACTCGAAATCATCGAAGCAGCAAGAGCTTCCGGCGCAACAGGTAAAAAAGTTCCGCTGGTGTCAACATTTAAGTGGCCGGTTGTTTAATGCACCCCGACGGCGGTCAAAGACCCCGTCGGTGGTCGCGAATCAGTGATGCATAATCTCAATTCGAATAAGTATGCAATTAATTAAAGTCATGATCGATAAGAAGTCATTGCGATTGTTGTCCCATATTTTGTTATGGCTTTCAATATTTTATTCAAACTCTCTTTTCGCGCAGCAAAAAACCTATTGCAATCCCATCAACGTTGACTACGGCTATTGTCCGATTCCAAATTTTACTGAGTGGGGAAAGCATCGTGCCACTGCAGATCCTGTGATCGTGATGTATAAAGGCGATTATTATTTATTTTCTACCAATCAATGGGGTTATTGGTGGAGTTCAGATATGAACGACTGGCATTTTATTCCGCGCCATTTTCTAAAACCATATCATCATGTATATGATGATTTATGTGCTCCCGCAGTGTGGGTCCAAGGTGATACGTTATTAGTATTCGGTTCAACTTACTCGCGCAATTTTCCAATCTGGATGAGTACGAATCCAAAAGCGGGTGAATGGAAAGAGGCGATTGATTCACTCGACATCGGCGGCTGGGATCCCGATTTTTTTGTAGATGATGATGGCAAACTCTATATGTACAATGGAAGTAGTAACAAGTATCCTATTTATGGAGTGGAGATGAATCGAAAAACTTTTCAACCTCTTGGTACTAGAAAGGAAATGTATTTGTTGGAGCCCGATAAATATGGATGGCAGCGCTTTGGTGAATACCTTGACAATACATTCCTCGATCCTTTTATTGAAGGCGCATGGATGACCAGGCACAATGGAAAATATTATTTGCAATATGGAGCTCCGGGAACAGAGTTCAGCGGCTATGCGGACGGTGTGATTGTTGGAACAGATCCATTAGGACCATTCACACCACAGCCAATGCCATTCAGTTACAAGCCAGGCGGATTCGCAAGAGGTGCAGGTCATGGCGCTACCTACCAGGATAAATGGAATAATTGGTGGCATGTTTCCACCATTGCCATATCAGTCAAAAATAATTTCGAAAGAAGAATCGGCATCTGGCCCGCAGGCTTTGATAAAGATGATGTGATGTATATGGACGCTGCTTTTGGCGACTATCCAACTTACCTACCCAATGGTCCTGCAGATCATCTCAAATCACGCTTCACTGGTTGGATGCTGTTGAATTATAACAAACCGGTGCAGGTTTCTTCTACACTTGCTTCTTATCTGCCTAACCAGGCAGTAGATGAAAATATTAAAACGTATTGGAGTGCTGCAAGCGGAAACAAAGGTGAATGGATTCAAACCGATCTCTTAAATGTTTCAACGGTGAACGCGGTGCAGATTAATTATGCTGATCAGGATGCAGAATTTCTCGGGAAACAGCAAGGGATCTATCATCAGTACAAGTTGTATTATTCAACGGATGGTAAATCCTGGAAAACATTGGTCGATAAGAGCAACAACAAAACCGATATCCCGCACGAATATGTGGAGTTGCCTCAACCCGTGCAAGCGCGATACCTAAAATTGGAAAACATTCATATGCCGACTGGCAAGTTTGCTATTAGTGGATTTCGCGTTTTTGGAAATGGAAATGGAAATAAGCCCGCCGCTGTTGAAAACTTCATAGTATTGCGAACCGAAAAAGATAAGCGCTCGGCGTGGTTGAAATGGAAGCCGGTTGACAATGCGTTTGCTTATAATATATATGTTGGTACTGCTCCTGATAAATTGTACAACTGCGTAATGGTGCACACAGTGAGCGAATATTATTTCAAGGCGATGGATAAGGATCTTCCTTACTACTTCTCCATTGAGGCAATCAATGAAAATGGCGTGTCATCAAGAACGAAAGTGATCGAGGTTAAGTGATGTACCCAGCCGGCGGTCGAAGACCCCGGCTGCGGTCGCGAGTGTCATGATGGTTCCTGAGCATAGTCGAGATCTTCACCGGCAGCATTGGACTAATGTATTGACTTCTGATACTAAAACATATGATAAAACATACACGACTACTCTTTCTTCTATTGTTCTTACGCGTAGGAGGAATTCAAGCCCAGAACACGCATCCACCATTCTGGGACGATATACAGGCTTTCAAAAAACAAGACAGCATTCATCCACCGCCAAAAAATGCCATTCTATTCGTGGGCAGCTCTTCTTTTACGAAGTGGACTTCTGTTCAAAAAGATTTTCCTGGCTACACCATCATCAATCGCGGCTTCGGTGGCTCATCACTTCCTGATGTGATCCGATATCAGAATGACGTTATCTTTCCCTATCATCCAAAACAAGTGGTGATCTATTGCGGCGATAATGACCTTGCTGCCTCCGATACAGTCACCGCTGGAACGGTTGTCACTCGCTTCAAACAATTATTCAGTTCGATCAGGAAACATCTTCCATCAGCATCTATAGTTTATGTTTCCATAAAGCCGAGTCCAAGCAGACAGCGACTGATGCCAAAGATGGACTCAGCAAATAAGATGATCAAAGCATTCCTTGCAAAAAATAAAAAAACCGGCTTTGTTGATGTGTACCACAAAATGTTGAACGCAGATGGCAAAACACCGATAGATGCAATATTCGTTGAAGACAAACTGCATATGAACTCAAAAGGCTATGCCATATGGATCAAAGCCATCAAACCCTATTTGGTGAAATAATAAATAATCAACAATGAGATTTTTTCAAACCGCTTGCATTGTATCATTTCTGTTGTTCACCGCGCACGTATCCGGGCAATCTTCGAAGGACGCGAAGATGAACCGGTTCGTGAGTAGCCTCATGCAAAAGATGACTATCGATGAAAAAATTGGCCAGTTGAATTTACTTACACCTGGCGGCGGAGTGGCTACAGGTGCCGTAGTGAGTAGCGACGTGGAAACAAAAATCAAAGCTGGGAATGTAGGTGGACTGTTTGGTGTGATTGGGGCGGATAAAATAAAGAAGGCACAGGAAATTGCAGTGAACCAAAGCAGACTTAAAATACCATTGTTATTTGGTTCCGATGTGATCCATGGACATAAAACTACATTCCCGATTCCGTTGGGAATGTCGTGCAGCTGGGACATGCCACTCATCGAAAAAAGCGCAAGAATTGCCGCCACGGAAGCCACCGCAGATGGTTTATGCTGGGCATTCTCTCCAATGGTTGACATTGCCCGAGACCCGCGCTGGGGGCGGATTGCAGAAGGTGCAGGCGAAGACGCTTATCTCGGCTCGCTGATCGCAAAAGCATTTGTTCGCGGTTACCAGGGTGATGATCTCAGTAAGAACAATACGCTTTTATCCTGCGTGAAGCACTACGCTCTTTATGGAGCAGCGGAAGCGGGAAGAGATTACAGCACAACCGATATGAGTCGCATAAGAATGTACCAGGAATATCTTCCACCATATAAGGCAGCGGTTGAAGCTGGCGTCGGAAGCGTGATGAGTTCATTCAATGAAGTGGATGGAATTCCTGCAACGGCAAATAAGTTTTTGATGACCGACGTGTTAAGAACGCAATGGGGGTTCAAAGGATTTGTAGTAACTGATTATACTTCTTTAAATGAAATGATGAACCATGGAATTGGGGATGAGAAAGGAAATGGAGATTTACAAGCAGTATCCGCTCTCGCGCTCAAAGCAGGAATTGATATGGATATGGTGGGCGAAGGATTCCTCACTACATTGAAAAAATCTTTGAAAGAAGGCAAGGTCACTCAAAAGCAGATTGATGATGCTTGTCGAAGAATCCTCGAAGCAAAATATAAACTTGGATTATTTTCCGATGCCTTCTTGTATACCGACGAATCAAGAGCAGCGCGAGAGATCATGACCACCGATACGAGGAATGCTGCAAGAGAAACCGCCACACATTCATTTGTTCTGCTTAAGAATAATAATCAAACATTGCCACTGAAAAAAACAGGCACCATTGCATTGGTAGGACCACTTGCGAATGATAAACGCAACATGCTTGGCACGTGGTCTGTTTCTGGCGACTGGCAGCAATCAGTAAGTGTGATTGATGGAATTAAGAATGTTGCTGGCTCAGGATTAAATGTGATTTATGCAAAGGGCGCGAATATTTCCAACGATAGTTTGGTAATTGCCCGCAGCAATGTTTTTGGAGTAGAGATCGAAGTAGACCCTCGTTCACCCGATCAGATGATCAACGAAGCAGTAGACGCAGCCAACAAAGCAGACGTAGTAGTTGCCGTTGTTGGTGAGGCAGCAGATATGACTGGAGAAGCATCAAGCATGAGTGATATTGGACTGCAACAAAGTCAAAAGAACTTGTTGAATGCTTTGTTCAAGACAGGGAAACCAGTCGTGATTGTTTTGTTTAACGGCAGACCAATGACACTCCCGTGGGAAAGCGAACATGCCACTTCTATTCTTGATGTTTGGTTTGGTGGAACTGAGGCCGGCAATGCGATAGCTGATGTATTATTTGGAAACTATAATCCGTCAGGAAAATTAACCACCAGCTTCCCAAGAAGCGTTGGACAAATTCCTATTTATTACAATCATAAAAATACTGGTCGACCATTCAAAGGTGAAAAATTCGCGAAGTTCAAATCAAATTATCTCGACGTTGAGAATGATCCGCTGTTCCCATTTGGATATGGATTAAGCTATACTAATTTTTCTTACGGTGATCTCTCGCTCAGTAAAACGCAAATCAATTCTTCAGAAACGATAGAAGCAAAAATTACGGTCACCAACACCGGCGCCTATGATGGCGAGGAAACTGTTCAGCTATACATTCAGGATTTAGTAGGAACAGTAACGCGACCTGTAAAAGAATTGAAAGGCTTTCAAAAAGTTCAATTGCGCAAGGGAGAAAGCAGGGAAGTAGTATTTAAGATCAGTGTGAATGATCTGAAGTTTTATAATAAGGATTTGAAGTACGTTTTCGAGCCGGGTGAGTTTAAAGTGTACGTTGGTACCAATTCACGTGACGTGAAGGAAGCGAAGTTTACGTTGAAATGAACCTTGAGTGGAGTCGAGAAATGTGCAAACATTTCGTTCCAGACAAGAGACGCATACTGATTGGGTACAAGCCTGCATTTATCGACTGCTTTTTCATTCGAGTACTAAGACAGAAGCCCTATGATCGCGAGCCTAGAATTAAATGGAAGCCTAGTGAATGTTCGTTAAACTTGGATAATTGTTTTTTCCTCGGACTTGGCGGGAAAAAAACATTTTGTGAACGTCTTTTTCACCTTGCCTTCGCCTTGTGAACGGTTAGGTTTGGTTATCAAAAACCAACCGTATGCATAATTATCGCGAATTGAAAATCTGGCAAAGATCGATGGACCTAGCAGAAGTGATTTATCAAAAAACAACAAGATTTCCAAATGAAGAAAGGTATGGAATCACTTTACAGATTCGAAAATCAGCTGTATCAATTCCCAGTAATATTTCGGAAGGAGCAGGAAGGGCTACTGATCCACAATTCAAATATTTTCTCGAAGTAGCCATGGGCTCGTGTAACGAATTGTATACTCAAGTTGAATTATCCAGAAGGTTCGGATATCTTGATACCGATGAAGCTGATCCCGTTCTAGATGAGGCCCAACAAATTTATAAGATGATTTTGGCCTACTATAATAGCCTTTAGGCGTCAGAACGCTTAGAACTAACCAGTCTCGATCTGTTTGCAATTGTAAGGCTTGCGTCTGTGTACTCGAAAATAAGGATGCAACGATTTCGAATGACACTACGAAATTTAGGGTGCGTCTCTCGTCTGGAACGAAATCTTATGACGTCACTCCTTAATCTCTTCAAACTCGATATAGTCCCCCTGCGGCGGTTGCGTGCGATTGGCCGATTCGCTGGGATCAGTGTAATTATTCTTATTTTGATTGGTTTGGTTCATCTGGTTCTGCATATGATCGTGCATTTCCCTAAACTTTGAACGCATCACTTTAGTAGACCTGTAAACAGGAATGATGAATTCAAAGATCAATTTATACAACACCCAAATCCCTATGGCCAGTAATATGAATCTAAACATAGCATACTAAATTACTACACGCCCACCCCAATTCCTGTTAATATTTTTATAAGTCGGGCCCAATGGAAAATTCATAAAAAAATCGTTTGGATATACGGCTCATTTTGCTTTACCTTTGTCACGGACAAAAGAAACAGGTGAAGGGAACGAGATCGTTCCCTTCTTTATTTTCAAAATGGACATTCGGAATTCGGAACAGAAGATCAGGGAATTGGTGGCATCCATGTTGGAAGGGAATGCGAACTATTTCCTCGTAGATATTAAGATCAAATCCGGTAACAGCGTGCGGGTGTTTCTGGACGCAGATACCGGCGTTTCAATCGATAAATGCGTAGAATACAATCGGTTTCTCTACAAAAAAATTGAAGAGGCCGGTTTGTTTCCTCCGGGAGATTTCACGCTCGAGGTTTCCTCTCCAGGTACCGATGAACCGCTTCGGTTACATCGCCAATATCTTAAAAACCGGGGCCGTAATGTAGAAGTGACCTTGCTGGATGGAAGCAGGAAGGAGGGTAAGCTGGTAGAAGTAAGCCAGGACGGTATCATTCTTGAAGAGCACAAAGGAAATAAGAAGAAAAAAGAGGTGCAGATGCACACGCTCTTATTCGATAACATAAAATCAACTAAAATTCAGGTAGTATTTTAATCAATCCCCGACACGTGCGTGTTGGGACGAAAAAACAGAAGTTATGGCAAGTATTAATCTCATCGAAGCTTTCCAGGATTTTAAGGAAGCTGAAAATATTGACCGTCCTACGATGATGAAGGTGGTTGAAGATGTATTTAAAACACTCCTGCGCAAAAAGTATGGTAGTGATGACAATTTCGACGTAATCGTGAACGCAGAGAAAGGTGACCTTGAGATCATGCGAAGACGTACAATTGTGGAAGACGGACAAGTCAATGACCCGCTGGCTGAGATTGCATATGCCGATGCAGTAAAGATTGAACCAGATTTTGAAGTTGGTGAAGACCTGTATGAAGAAATTGATATCATGGATTTCGGTCGCAGAGCGATCCTCGCAGCTAAGCAAACTTTGGCGAGCCGCATTAGTGACCTGAAGAAAAATGTATTGGTAAAGAAATATACCGATCGCGTTGGAGAAATTGTGAGCGCAGAAGTATACCAGGTTTGGAAGAAAGAAATTTTGTTGTTGGATGAAGAAGGAAGCGAGCTTATTCTTCCAAAATCTGAACAAATTCCGCAGGACTATTTCAAGAAAGGAGAAAATATTCGCGCGGTGGTTAAGAAAGTAGAATTAAAAAATAATTCGCCGGTAATTATTCTTTCACGAACTTCTCCTGATTTCCTTGCAAAACTTCTGGAGATAGAAGTTCCGGAAATTTTTGATGGATTGATTGTGATCAGAAAAATTGTTCGCGATCCAGGCGAGAGGGCTAAAGTTGCCGTAGAGTCATATGATGATCGCATTGACCCGGTTGGCGCATGTGTGGGTATGAAAGGTAGCCGTATTCATGGAATCGTTCGCGAATTGAAAAATGAAAACATTGACGTCATCAACTGGACAAACAATACCCAGCTGTTGATTCAAAGATCATTGACTCCTGCTAAGATCACCAGCATGGAATTGGAGAACGAAGCCAAACACGCCGATGTTTATTTGAAGCCCGACCAGGTTTCATTAGCGATCGGCCGTAAAGGAGTTAATATTAAACTCGCGCAGGAATTGACTGGATTTTCTATCGATGTATTCAGAGATAATGAAGGAGAGGAGGATGATTATGACATTAACCTCGATGAATTCAGTGATGAAATAGAAACCTGGGTGATTGATGAATTAAAACGTATTGGTTGCGATACCGCAAGAAGTGTATTGGCTTTGACGCCCGAGGAGTTGGAAAGAAGAGCCGACCTTGAGAAGGAAACCATAACCGATGTTAGAAAAGTGTTACAGGCAGAGTTTGAAAAGAGTTAGTGGAAGGGTGACTTTCTACCTTGGGAAGAATTAATGTGAGAGCGGATTGAAATTATTGGTATAAAAACATTTAATGGCAGAAACAACAACACCAAGATTGATGGCTGCGGCCAAAGAGTTCAACATAGGTAAAGATACCCTTGTTGAGTTTTTGGCAGGCAAGGGATTTAGCCGCGATGACCTGAAACCTACCGCTAAACTCACGGAAGAAATGTACCGTGCGTTGCAGTCAGAGTTTCAGAGCGACAAGGTGGCCAAATTAAAGAGTGATCAGATTGATCTACCCAAGGGAAGCAGTGCCGAAACCCGCAAAAGAAAAGAGGAAGAAGCGATTCTTTTCAAAAAAGAAACGAAGAAGCCTGCGCCAGTCGAAGAAGTGAAAGTCCCGGAACCAGAACCAGAACCGGTTGCTGAAGTTAAGCCGGAAGTGAAACCTCCCGAACCAGAACCTGAGCCAGAACCTGTAACCAGAATTGAAGTCCCGGAAATAGAGGCGCCGAAGGTGATCAACAAGATTGATCTTTCAGCAATAGATTCCTCTACACGGCCTAAAAAACCAGTCAAGAAACAACAGGCGGAAAAGAGCGTAGAGCCAGAACCAGAACCGGAAGAACCAGTGGTAGTAGAACAGCAAGAAGAAGTAGAAATTGTTTCAGAAGAGACAGAGGACAAAGTGGAGCAGCCTCCAATGGTTGAAAACATCAAGGCTGATAAGCTAGAGGGCCCCAAGATCCTCGGAAAGATTCAGTTACCGGCAGATAGTGAAACACGGCCCAAGGCCGCGGAGGAAAAACGCAAACGCAAGCGCATTCCAATAGAAAAGAAACAGCCTGAAGCAAGAATCCAACGCGAAGGATTCAATAAAGAAAACAGACCACAACAGGGCGGATTTAGGAGAGACCATCAGGGCCCACCACAACAAAGAAAGACTATTACCAAGCAGGGTGACCGCAGACCCGACCAGCGGAGGCCTGCTGAAAAGGAAATTGATCAGAAAGAAATTCAAAATAAAATTCGCGAAACCCAGGCCAGACTTGCTGGTGCCGGTGGACGTGGAAAGAGTTTGAAGGCCAAGCACCGTAGGGCAAGAAGAGAAGAAATGGCTGACAGGACTGGCGAAGAAATGCAGGACAACCTGCTTCAGCTTACAGAATTCATCAGCGTAAGTGAACTCGCTAACCTAATGGATGTGAGCTATGCGGATGTTATCAGTAAATGTATGAGCCTTGGATTGATGGTGTCCATCAATCAACGTTTGGATGCGGAAGTAATTGAATTGGTGGCGAACGAGTTTGGCTACCAGGTTGAGTTTGTTGATATGGAAAAACAAACCGAGATGGAGGAAGAAGTGGAAGAAGATGATGAATCGGAATTACAACCCCGCTCTCCAATCGTTACCATCATGGGTCACGTTGACCATGGTAAGACCTCATTGCTTGACTACATTCGTAGCGCAAACGTAGTAGCCGGTGAGGCCGGAGGTATTACCCAACACGTGGGTGCCTACCAGGTTGAATTACCCAGCGGAAAAGAAATTACATTCCTTGATACTCCGGGTCACGAGGCGTTTACCGCCATGCGTGCACGTGGTGCCAAGGTTACGGATATTGCGGTAATCGTAATCGCTGCTGACGATGCAGTAATGCCACAAACAAAAGAAGCAATCAGCCACGCACAGGCGGCGGGTGTGCCAATGATCTTTGCAATTAATAAGATTGATAAAGATGGCGCCAATCCTGCAAAGATTTATGAGCAACTCGCAGGTATGAACCTTTTAGTTGAATCATGGGGCGGTAAATATCAAAGCCAGGAAATTTCCGCTAAACAAGGATTGAATGTTGACCTGCTTCTCGAAAAAATTCTTTTGGAAGCTGAACTTCTTGAATTAAAAGCGAACCCTGATCGTGAAGCATCGGGAACTATCATTGAAGCATCGCTGGATAAGGGTCGTGGATTCGTGGCCACACTTCTTGTTCAGAATGGAACATTGAAAGTGGGCGATCTCCTCGTATCTGGTCAAAACTTTGGTCGCGTAAAAGCGATGTTCAACGAGCGCCAACAACGCATCGACGATGTTCCTCCTGCTTCGCCTGCAGTAATTCTAGGATTAAATGGTGCGCCGCAAGCAGGTGAGAAATTCAGAGTATATGAAGATGAGGCTGAGGCGAAAGAAGTAGCAAACAAACGAGCCCAATTGTTGCGCGAACAAGGTATCAGGACGAAGAAGCATATCACGCTGGATGAAATTGGTCGCCGACTTGCACTCGGAAACTTCAAGCAACTGAACCTGATCATTAAAGGTGACGTTGATGGATCAGTGGAAGCGTTGAGTGATTCATTACAAAAATTATCGACTGAGGAAATCGCGGTGAGTGTGGTTCATAAAGCAGTGGGTGCAATCACTGAAAGTGATGTGTTGCTGGCAACAGCTTCTGACGCGGTGATTGTTGGATTCAACGTACGTCCTTCCTCACAAGCGGCAAGACTCGCGGAAAATGAAGGCGTGGAAATTAAATTGTATTCGATCATCTATAACGCCATCGAAGAGATTAAAAGCGCGATGGAGGGTATGTTAGAGCCGAAGATCCAGGAAAAGATTGTTGCAAACGTTGAAATACGAAACGTGTTCAAGTTTGATAAAGCAACAGTTGCTGGTTGCTTCGTGCTCGATGGAAAGATCAGTCGTAACAATAAGATCAGGATCATCCGTGATGGTATCGTAACTTATCCAACAGGCGAAGGTGCATCAGCGGAGCTAGCCTCATTGAAACGCTTTAAAGATGATGTGAAGGAAGTGGTATCAGGTATGGAGTGCGGCTTGACCATCAAAAACTATAATGATATTAAGGTTGGAGATATAGTGGAGGCGTTTGAGGAAGAAGAGGTTAAACGTACGCTTTAAGAAAGAGACAATAGATTAAGGGACTTTCGTGACAATAGGCAACGGGCAATTGGCAATTGGCAAATGAAGATATTCCAAACAGATTAATTAAAGTTGCTTATTGCCCATTGCAAATTGCCTGTTTGAAGCGTTATAACCGCCTCGGTGGTCCGTGGTCTCTCTTCGTGGTCTGGGGTCCGTCGTGTGTGGTCCGTGGTCCGTCGTCCTTGGTCCGTGGTCCGTGGTCTCTCCAGGTGGTCCGTGGTCCGTGGTCTTCCCTCTAACTTTCTGTTAAACCATTCCTCCCATAACCAGATTTCCATCCAACCAAAATACATTTGGATTAAGATCATGAGTATGAAAAAGCTTTTGGGTTTATCTGTTGCTTTTCTTGTTTGTCAATTTGCATTTTCGCAGAGAGCTGTTGTTGCAGATAAGATTGTTGGTATTGTAGGCGATAAAATCATTTTGAAATCAGATATTACCAACGCTATTGCGGATGCTAAGCGCCAGGGACAAGAAGTTCCGCCAGAAGGCAATTGCATCATCATGCAACAGGCACTTGCTCAAAAAGCACTCGTATTACAGGCAGAGAAGGATTCACTCGCAGTGTCCGATGAAGAGATAGAGGCATTGTTAGATAACCAGATCCGCAGTTTCATTCAGGCCTATGGCTCAAAAGAAGCGCTGGAGCAGATTGCGGGCCGCACTATCTATCAGTTAAAAGAAGACTTCAGAATTCCATTTAAAGAGCGCAAGCAAGCGGAATTGATGCGCAACAAAATAGTGGAGAACATTAAAATCACACCTAATGAAGTAAAAGAATACTTCGACAAAATTCCAAAAGATAGCTTACCATTCTACGAATCTGAATTGGAGGTAGGAGAAATTGTTGTATATCCAAAAGCCAGTCGCGATATAGAAAAGTTAGCGATTGATGAATTGAATGAATACAAGAAACAGATTGAATCAGGCCAAAGAAAAATCGAAACGCTTGCAAGCTTGTATTCCGATGACCCGGGCAGCAAGGATAGAAAAGGAGAATATAATATCAACCGCAATGAAAAAAGCTGGGACCCCACCTTTTTGAATGCGGCATTCCGGCTCAAAGAAGGACAGGTTTCACAAGTGATCAAATCGAAATTCGGCTATCATATTATTCAGATGATGAGTCGAGCCGGAGATGATGCAGTGGTTCGCCATATCCTGAAGATCCCTCAGATTACTGATGCTGAAATTAACGCCGCTACCGGGCACCTTGATTCTGTACGCGCAAGACTGATGGCAGGTGTGATCACGTTCGGTGATGCTGTTTCAAAATATAGTGACGACGAAAACGCAAAATTCACTGCGGGAATCAAGCAATGCCGTAATGGAAATTACTGCAACATTGATGAATTGGATAAGGATGTAGTGGTACTGCTCCAAAATTTAAAAGTGGGACAGTTCTCACAACCCACTGCTTTCACTGATGAAAGAGGGAGAAAGGGAGTTCGTCTGATATATTTAAAGACTCGTACTGAGCCACACCGCGAAAATCTCAAAGACGATTATAACCGCATTGCCCAACGCGCTCTAGAAATAAAGAAGGGAGATGCGCTGGACAAATGGTTCATGAAAAAGATTCCTACTTACTACATCATGATTGATGACGAATTCAGGTCCTGCCCAATGCTAGGCACTTGGTTGTCAGTTGCAAAAAGCAATTAATAGGGGTTTCCCTGTAGATGATTCCTTTTTTTCCGCAAAACCGGTCAAGCTATACGCTTTAATCCTATATTTATCGTTATTGACCTATTCTCTCCGACCCTAAAGATTTCGCATACTTAACCCCTGTAAGAAGACCTTGCGATGATATCCTATGTTCAAAACATGGTGAGGCTGTTTCAGCATTCCCGTCAGTTTTACTACGTAACAACTGACCAGCAGGGCAATTATACTTACGTCAATCACTATTTCCGCGAACAGTTTGCACACCTTGCCGAAGATTTCATTGGAACATCTTTCATTTCTTCCATCCTTAATGAGGATATCGAAAAATGCCAGGACGCGTTTAGCCTTTGTCTTGCAGAACCGGGCAAGCCTGTTACAGTTGAATTGAGGAAGCCATCCAGTCATAACAGTCTTTACTGGACCAGTTGGGAAATTAGTAGTCTGCAAGGAGCAGATGGGATCGTAAAAGGAATTCAATGCATTGGAGTGGATGTTACAAAGAAACGCTCCGTGCAGGAATCGGTTGAACTCTCTGAAAAAAGATATCAATACATTTTTGATGAGGAGCCACTGCCTACGTGGATCTACGATATAGAATCGTTTCGTTTCCTGGAAGTGAACAAAGCCGCTATTGAATTGTATGGTTTTTCCGAACAGGAATTTAAAACGATGACCATCCTCGAGATCAGACCGGAAAAACATAGTTCTGAAATCGCCGAATTACTGAAGAAGCCCGAAGCCATCCCCTCCCGACACATGAGGCATCACACCCACATGAAGAAAAATGGTGAGGAGATCCTGGTGGACATCCATTCATTCAGTCTTACGTTCGAGGGAAAGCGAGCCCGATTCGTGACTGCAATTGACGTTACCCAAAAGGTTCGTCAACGAAAAGAACTTGAGGAGGTATCGGCCCGATTAAAAAATACAAATGACGAATTAAATAGCATTCTTGAGAATGTATCGGAAGCCATTTTCAAATTGGATTCCGATTCAAATCTCATATATACTTCACCTGAATTTAGCAGGGTAACCGGTTATCCCTCTGAAGAAGTTTTAGGGAAACGTTGGTTTGATTTCATTCATCCCGAAGATCTCGATGTTTGTTATGACGCCTTTGGGCGAGTATTCAAAGGCAAGGAAGTGATGCATAACATTCGCTATCGCTTTCGTCACAACAATGGAAATTATAGATGGTTCAGCACTTCAGCAACGTTCGTTTTGGATGAACATGCCCAACCATTATACGGCATTGGAATTTCCCAAGACGTTACTGAAAGAAAATATGCAGAAGAAGCGCTTGAAGCCAGTGAAGAAAGATATAAGGCATTTATCACGCAAAGCTCTGAAGCTATCTGGCGATATGAATTAGAAACTCCTATTAGTATAAATGAATCCCCTGAAGCAATCAGACATCACCTGAGACACCATGGATTTATTGCAGAGTGCAATGAGATCATGGCCACGATGTATGGATACGAAAGCTCTGCTAAATTGATCGGTGTACGGCTTCATGAGTTAATCGATCTTGAACATAGTTTTAATAGGCATGCATTTGTCAGCTTTCTTCAGAATGGTTTTAAGTTAACTGAGGCCGAGTCCATCCATGTGGACAAGGATGGAACTGCCCGTTACTTCCTGCATAACCTGATAGGGATTGTTGAAAATGGCTTCTTGAAAAGAACGTGGGGAACGCAAAGAGAAATCACCGAGAAAAAGCGTTCCCAGGAAAAAATTAGCTACCTCGCCAGCCTGACAGAAAATGTATACGACGCTGTGATCGGAAGTGATATACATCTGGTCATAAAAAGTTTTAATAAGGCTGCCGAAAAACTTTATGGCCTTCCCAAGGAAAAAGTAATTGGAAAACGCCTGCAGGATTTCATTGAGCTGCGTTATCACAGTGACAGTCTCGATGAAATAGTAAATACATTATACGAAAATGATTCGTGGTCGGGAGAGGCTTCATTCATTCGCCCATCCGATAATCAACTCGTGGTTTTACTTTCGACCCTTTCAATTGTAAGAGATCAAGATGGAATACCTACAGATCTTGTAGCCGTCAATAAGGATATCACTGACAAAAAAACTACCGAGGATATGTTGCGCTTCCAGGCAAACATCCTCGAGAACGTATCAGATATTATTGTTACCACTGATTTGAAGCATCATATTGTTTCGTGGAACAAAGCAGCCGAAGAAATTTATGGGGTTGCGGCGTTTGAGGCGATTGGTCAACCGTTTACGTCCATTGTAAAGTTTGATTACCTGCATGCATCAGACGCAGAAGTTGGATTGAGTTATCGCAATAATGGAGTATGGAAAGGTGAGGTGTCTTTTGTAGATCCAAAAGGACAGCAGAAATATTTGCTGATCACAGCTTCGCTTGTGTATGACGAACGCGGACACCAGACCGGTTATATAAATGTTGCAAGAGATATCAGTGATCGAAAATTGGCAGAGCAACAGTTGCAGCAAAGTGAGTTGTTCTACAAGAATCTTATCGGCGATTCTCTTGACGGTATTCTTCTCACAAACGAAGAAGGCAATATTAAATTCGTTGCCTATTCTATTTCCAAAATCCTTGGATTTGAAGTTGAAGAACTTATTGGAAGAAATATTTTCGAATTGGTTCATCCGGATGAAAGAGCATTGGCAATTGAATCATTCACGAATGAATTGGCTAGTCAGCCTAAGGTAAAATACATCGTAGTTCGATTGCCTAAGAAAGAGGGTGGCTGGTTATGGTGTATGGTCCGGGGACACAATCTACTCAGCAATCCATATGTAAAGTCAGTAGTAATTTATTTCCATGATGACTCCCTTCGCAAACAAGCCGAAGAAGAGGTAAAAAAGACCACGCAGCGATTAAGCACTGCGCAGCACATCGCAGGATTGGGATACATGGAAGTGAATATAGAAAAAGGAACGCTCTACCATTCGGTAGAAATGTGCGCTGTATTGGGAATGGAATCAAAAGAGATGCCCGCTGATATCAAGGGGCTGTTGGCATTGGTTCATCCTGCAGACAGGAATAAGATAAAGTCCGATATTGAAGGAGCTGTTTCCAATCGTGGAACAATTCAACATGAATTCCGCGTGCTACTACCTTCAGGAGAAAAGATCATCCAGGCTCTTGGATACCTGGATAATGAACACGAAGTTTACCCAACCCTAAAAATAACTGTGCAGGATGTGACCACCATCCGCTCGGCGCAATTGGCGCTGCTCAACAGTGAGAGCAAATTCAGATCGTTGTTTGAATCAAGTATTGACGGTATTATCCTTACACAGGCAGGTGGTTCTGTGCGGTCCGCCAATCCGGCTATTTGCGAGATGCTCGGCTACAGTCAGGAAGAGATCGTCCAAAAGAAACGATGGGACATATTCGATTTCAATAGCGCCCAGGAAAATCAACGCCAGCAGGATGGATCTTTTAAAGGCGAATTATTCCTGCTTCATAAGGATGGGCATCGCATACCATGCGAAGTTTCCTCCGTGTTATTTACTGACTCACAGGGAAGATCTTATCACAGCACCATCGTTCGTGATATCACAAAACAGAAGGCGGCGGAAGAAGAACTTAAGCGAAGAGAAAATATTCTTTCAGCCACCAACCAAAAACTTGCGGAAGCGGTAAATGATCTCAAGAAGATCATGGATTACTCCATGGACGTGATATGTTCCTTCAATGAACGCGGAGAATTTATCCAGGTGAGTGCCGCATCTGAAAAAGTGTGGGGATTCAAGCCGGAAGAAGTTATTGGTAAAAAATTTGTTGACTTCATCATCCCGGTTTCCGAAGATGACATCAACTCGCTCAATAACCTGATGAGGGAAGGCCAATCCGTTTCATTGAATTTTGAAAACCAATTCAGATGCAAGGATGGTACTCCTGTATTTCTTGAATGGTCAGCGTATTGGTACGAAAAAGAAAAAATTGCATTCTGCGTTGCGCGTGATATCACTCTTCAAAAAGAAATTGAAAAGCAACTCGTAGCCAGTGAAACGAGGTTCAGAGCGTTCATGAATAATAGTCCGGCCTTCTCGTGGATTGCGGATGAAGACGGCAAGTTGATGTACCTCAATAAAGCTTCGCTGCAAACACTTCCAGTTGAACCGAAAGATATTGGTAGAAAAATTTTCGACCTGTTTCCACCTACAGTTGCCGCATCATTCCACCAGAATAACCTATCGGTGTTGATGATGAATAAGCCAGCGGAAGCGATAGAGCAAGTGCCATTTAAAAATGGAAGTATCGGTACCATACTCGTGTATCTTTTCCCTATAAACTTTGAAGAAAATGCAGGCAAGAGGCTTGTTGGTTGCGTGGCAATTGATATTACAGCGAAGACAAAAGCAGAAGAAGCTTTGCGTTATTCAGAGAGAAATCTAAAAGCAATTTTCTCCAGTACCAAGGACGCATTCTTCCTTCTCGACAGAAACTTCGATGTGGTTGCATTCAATCGCGAGGCAGAATTATGGTATACCAGATTTACCGAGGGCAGAGATGTTTCTACTTCTCCAAATCCGATTTCATTCCTTCCGCCCGAAAAGCAACAACCGTTGCGGTCCAAGATTGAAAAAGTATTGAAGGGTAACGGAATTGAATACGAAGCGGAATATATGGATAACGGTCGTCACACCTGGTTCAACGTTGTTATGCAACCAGTGTCTGGAATGGGCGAAATCGAAGGCGTTTGCGTGAGTATTTCAGATATAACAGCCAAGAAGCAAGCTGATATACAAATCAAGCAAACCGCTGATCAGCTCACCAGCATTATGGAAACCATCAGTGATGGAATGTTTATTCTAAATGACAACCTCACTGTTAAGTATATGAACCGCTCTGCTGAAGAGTTGTTGCAAGTGAACAGGTCGAGCTTCCTTGGAAAACATAAAGACGAAGTGCTTTCATTTTTCGGCGCTACGGGCGACAGTCCTGAAACCAATTTCTTTTACATAGATCGCGCGATTGAGAAGGGGAAAATGATTTCGTTCACTGAGTATTACAAAGGACTCCATTCTTGGTTTGAAGGTGAGATATATCCGATTGGCGGAGGTGTCACTATTTATTTCAGAGATATTACTGAGCGCAAGAGGCAGCATATGATCCTTCGCCTTGAGAAAGAAGTGTTGGAGATGAACGCCATGCAGGAAAGTGCGCTTGATACAACGCTTCTGCATTTCTTAAAAGGCTTTGAAAAGATTTATCCATTGATGAGGACATCGGTACTATTGCTTCGCGAAGACAAAAAACATTTGCGCCCACTCGCAGCGCCGGGACTATCGAAAGAGTTTCTGAAGGCGCTGGACGGATTGCCCATTGGCCCGAAGGCTGCTTCATGCGGAACTGCCATGTATCGCAAAAAACCAGTGTTTTCCTCAAACATTGAGAGCGATCCAATCTGGGAAAATCTGCGCGCAGTTGCACTTAAGAATAATATTCGCGCGTGCTCCTCAATACCGATTATCAACGCGCAAAACGAAGTGCTTGCAAGTTTTTCTATTTACTATGCAACGCCGAAAGAAGCGGATACGCTTGAGATGAATTCCATTGAGCGCGCAGCCAACATTCTTAGGGTCATCATCGAAAATAAATTGTCGGAAGAACAGATCCGTATGAGTAATCAGCGCTATCATTTTGTGACGAAAGCAACAAATGAAGCGATCTGGGACCTTGATCTGGTGACCAACACATTATATTGGGCGGAAGGTTATCATACACTTTTTGGCTATGACCCAAGTAAAGTGTGGGGTTCATTGTCAGAATCACAGGAGAGAATTCACCCTTCGGATCGCGATCGGATTGAGAGATCTGTAAAAAGCTTCCTTCGTAAAAAAACAAGGACAAAGTGGGAAGATGAATATCGATATAAGAAAGCGGATGGAAGTTATGCATACGTATTAGACAAGGCCTATCTTATACATGATAACAAAGGAAACCCAATTCGATTAATTGGATCTATGCAGGACATCACTGCCAGAAAAGAGTTGGAGCAAAGACTACTGGAGCAGGAAGTGGGTAAACAAAAACTCATTACTCAAGCTACCATCGATGGGCAGGAAAGAGAGAGAAAAGAAATTGGTAAAGAGCTTCACGACAACATTAATCAAATATTATCGACAACAAAACTCTACCTGGACCTCGCCGAAAACACCGCGAATGGACAAACAGCGGAGATGATTGCAATGGGATCGAAAAACATCATGGAGGCGATTAATGAAATAAGAAAGCTTTCGCGTTCACTGGTGCCTCCAACCCTTGGTGACCTTGGGCTGATTGCTTCGATTAAGGATCTTTGTGAGAATTTCAGCAACACCCGCACGTTTGAAGTAAGTTTTGAACACAGAAATATCAGGGAAAAGCAGCTCGCTGATAACCAGAAATTGATGCTTTTCCGTATCATTCAGGAACAAACTAACAATATTGTGAAACATGCGAAGGCAAAACACGTTATTATCAGTTTGAAGGCAACAAAGGGTTTCATTAACTTGGAAATAACTGACGACGGTCAAGGATTTAATCTGAAAAAAACCAAGAAAGGTGTAGGTTTGGCGAATATTATCAACCGCACGGAACTCTTTAACGGACAGGTTGAAATCCTCACATCTCCGGGCAAGGGATGTTCGATTAAAGTAAGTATTCCTTTGAGTAACTAAATTTTTTAAAAAACAATAACCATGGAAGCCATTTCTATTTTGATTGCTGATGATCACAAATTGATTCGAGACACGTGGAGCTTCATTCTTAATACCGATAATCGCTTCAAAGTGGTAGCGGAATGCAGTAACGGTGAAGAGGCTATAGAACAAGCCAAGCAAAAACGTCCGCAGATTGTTTTGATGGATATTAATATGACCCCGGTTTCAGGCCTGGAAGCTACCCGTCAAATCAGAAAAGTATCTCCCGGTTCAAAGATTATAGGAGTGTCAATGCACTCACAACCTGCATATGCAAAAAAGATGTTGCAGATTGGAGCAAAGGGATATGTGACTAAGAATTCATCCCGTGATGAAATGTTTAAGGCAATCATGGAAGTTCACCATGGCAATCGCTACATCTGTGATGAAGTGAAGAATATTATTTCTGAACAGATCATGGACGATAGTCCTTCACAAGGTATCAATGCGCTTTCCGAAAGGGAATTGCAAATTGTAAAATTGATCAAGGAAGGATTCTCTTCTAAAGAGATCTCTTCGCAGTTAAACATTTCCTTGAAAACAGTGGAAGTACACCGTCATAATATTCTAAAGAAATTGAACTTAAAAAATTCGGCGGCGTTGGTTAATTATATAAATACTTATGCTGTTGATTTACCCTAAATCAGGTAAAGCACTAACTGATTAAAGCCACGCCTGTCGTGGCTTTGTCGTTTAATTAACCTCCTGGTCGCCGATCACTGATCACCGCGCACTTTTAACGAATTACCCTAAGGGAATACCCTTAAAATGCCTTGAAATATATGCGTAGTCATGCAACTCCCGGCTGAGTTCGCTAGGATTTGCTGCCTTAAAAGGCAATCTTTACACATCCAATATCCAACGTGATCAACCTCCAATATCCAGTATGATCAACCACGTTTATTGACCGTTCCCAACACGTTTTTTTGTTCCACCTATGAAAATCCAATCCCGGTACCCGAAAGAAGGCCGGGTTTTTTTTACGCCAATGGATGCTAAATGAAAAATCGCGAATGAACGCGAATGTGGATCGTTAAAAATCCTGATTGGGGATTTCTAAGACCTTCCGGGTTAGTGATTACCATCAATTTGAATTAGCTTTGCGCCTTCTTTATGAGCGATGATATCAAACATGAATGCGGCTTAGCTTTCATTCGCCTTCGAAAACCATTCTCATATTACCTGCAACAACACGGCACAGTAATGTATGGCTTAAACAAGCTATACCTCCTCATGGAGAAACAACACAATCGTGGGCAGGATGGAGCCGGCGTAGCCACCGTTAAATTGAACGTAGAGCCTGGTCACCCCTTTCTCCATCGATTAAGAAGTAACGCTCCTCAGCCTATCGCTGATATCTTCTCCCAAATTGGGAATGAAGTAAGAGAGCTCGAAAAATATCAGCCCGATATCACAAAGCACCCTGGCCTCATGAAAGGCCATATTTCATTTTTAGGGGAGCAACTCCTCGGTCACCTGCGGTATGGTACGCA
>Ga0157378_10001394_pt1 | contig 21726 bp, 18 predicted proteins | sample M65metaG_FD_115309 | JGI IMG/M metagenome (GOLD analysis project Ga0157378, IMG submission 115309) | Miscanthus rhizosphere microbial communities from Kellogg Biological Station, Michigan, USA - M6-5 metaG | ecosystem: Host-associated > Plants > Roots > Rhizosphere > Soil | place: USA: Michigan...
AAGGCGAAACGATCTGGACGGAAAGTTCGCACAAGTACCGCGCTGAGGATATTTCAGAAATGGCGCACCGCAACGGATTTCGCTGCGATTCGCAATGGATTGATACGGAGTGGCCGTTTGCGGAGAGCCTACTGATCGCGGAATGATATTCGGTGGCGCGGGCTTCAGCCTGCTGGGTTGGTTGGATGCATGGACTAAACCCCACAGGCTGAAGCCTGCGCCACTTAAGAGCGCGCCGCTCTTACATGCAGAGTGGTTTCGGCGCTCCATGGTTCCGTGGGACTGAGAGCTACATTCCAAACGCATAGGATTTGCGATCCCTGGTAGACGCGCTCGAAGCCTTCTTCGGATTCCGAAACTGTTTCAATCGGAGAGATCCATAACTGCGCGGCGCCGTGCGCTTTGATCCCCACAGCCACGTTCTGCCATTCATCGGCGAAACGCACGCATGATCCGTCGATCGCGCCGCTCCACTCCAGAGGCTGGCGATTTCCCGCAAATTCGATATAGCGGTCTGCCACGTTGGGCGCCAGAAGATTGAGCACCACCTCCATACCCACTGTGAACTTCGCGGCGGCACCGGATTCTGGCGGCGGAGGCGCAGGAACAGTTGGGACGAGATCAAGGCGGCAAATAACGTCAAAGCTGTCGTCATTCGGTGTGAATCGCAACGTTTTTTCGGCGCGGAGAATACACCGGGGTTCGACGCCCGGGAGCACCTGGCGCAGCGGCGCCTCGATGGCTAACTTCACTTCCTCCTCGGTCGCGCTTTCGATCCGGTAATCGCCGCCGGCGAAGGAAGCGCTCTCTTCCAGGCGCAGGGCTTCGAAGTCAGCGTGTGTTTTCTCCGGCGCAAAAAGCAAGAGGCGGAAGGTATTGCGCGCCCAGCGATCGTACTTCAGCCGTTTTTCAAGGCCTGGTTCTTTGACCAGCGTTTGCTCGTGTATGGAGGCGACTTTACCGGCGGACTGGGCGGCGTTCTGCAATCGGGAATGGTAGGCCTCAACGCGCCGCTGAAGCGAGTTGATGAGCGTTACGGCGCTGGGGCGGAAATCCAGCACCGCGAGCGTGCCGCCGTCGGAAGGCTTGACCACGGCCGCGAATTTTGGCGAAGTGATTTCGATTTCCTCGCGGCCATCCGCGTCGAAATCGAGCTGGGTCATAAACTGGTAGGGCTTGGCGCCGTGACGAAGTGAGTCCGCAATCGTCTCGGCGCGGACTAGGTCGCGCCACAATTCCGTTCGGAGGTGCGGGGCGTAGAGCCCGCCGAAAATTCCGTGCCAGTAGGCATCATTGCATTGTGACCGCAGGAGATGCGTTATGGCTTTGGCTCGCTGCAACTCTCCTTTGGGCGTTTTCCTCACGCCGCGCGCGCCGCCGCTTCGCAGCTTTGATGAGACACGCAGCATTTTCTTGTGCAGGAGATTAGCCTCGGCATACTTGCTGAAAAATCCGCGCCAGAATCCGCCACGCAGAAATCGGCGCACGTCAGGACGTCCGGAAAATTCCTCGAGCAGCCCGTGGAATTTCTGGCGCACGGAAGTGGGCAACACCCACTCCATCATCTCCGTGTAAGAGGCCGTCGGCAGATCCACGCGCCCCAACGGCGGATGCGACGCGAGAGCTTCCCCGGGCGGCACCATTTCGATCCAATCGACGCTGGCGTCCATGGCGCTGAAGAAGCGTTCCAGCCAGCCGTCACGGTAGCAGTGGTCAAAGGTGTGCGGCCAGGCCCCGAATTTTTCCATGTCATCACCCATGCAAGCCAAGCCGCCCGGATGATCATCGGCACAACGGCGCAGAAAGGCGATGGAATCCTCAACAGTGCCGAATGGAAGCAGGTAGCGAAGTTCCTGGATGCCTGGAATGATTTTTACTGTCTTGCCGCACTCTTCGGCAATGTAATATCCGAACAATTCGGGTATCTCGCGTCCAGCCGTGAGAAAGTGACTGTCGTCAACGAGCGTATAATCGACCCCGGCGTCGGCAAGCACAGCGGGCAGTTGAGGTTCCCACACGCGTTCCGCAAGCCACGCGCCCGTGGGACGCTTCCCGAAATGTTCTTCGATGAATTGGCTCAAGCGTCGAATTTGCTCAGTGCGGTCTTCGTACGGAATCGCGATCAAAATCGGCTCGTAAAATCCGCCGCCCGCGATTTCCACCTGCCCGCGAGCCACGAGCGCGCTGATGCGCTGGATGTATTCGGGATGTTTTTCCGCCAGCCATTCCAGAAGCGAGCCGGTGTAGTGAAGACCTAATCGGACTCGCGGGTGGCGCGCCACGCATTCGATGAAGGGCAGGTAGGAACGCTCGTAAGTCCGTTCCATGACCTCGTCAAAATTGCCAATGGGTTGATGAGCGTGAATGAGCAGTACCAAATTGAATTTCGGCAAGCGACAACCTCGTGACGGCGCAGGCTACCCATCATAGCGCGGAAGATAACGAACCCAAAAATTCAAATGCACGATTCTCCGTATAACGAACTAAGCACTTTGTCCTTGCCACTGACGTAATCGGGCGTCTGCTATGATGCCGAACTCAATATCCCGGAAGGCGCAGGGTCCAAAACGCGAGCATGGATTCACACGAAAAGAATCGGCTATATCAAAAAGGACTTGAAGCTTTTAATTCCGGCCATTTCTACGAGGCCCATGAACATTGGGAAGAAGTGTGGCTTCAGACGGCCAATCCGGACAAACTTTTTTTGCAGGGGCTCATTCAGGTTGCCGCCGCGTTTCACCACCATTCCCGCGACAACTTTTTGGGAACGCGGAACTTGCTTCGTGCTGGTCTCCTGAAACTGAATTGCTTTCCCCGTGTTCATGGGGGTCTTCGGATCGAGTCGCTTCGCGAGGTGGTTCGAGGATGGCTGGACGATCTGGAGGCCGGAGAAATTTCCAAAAGCAGGAAACTTCCGCGAATCGGCCGGCATAACCATTCGGGCGCTCTCATTTGCCCGCACAACTCCGCAAGCGGCTGGGACGATTAAAGTGAAACGGTGCTGACGGCGAGGAACAATAATCGGGAGATCTACCCGGCGCGCTGTGGCCCGGGCAAACTTGGGCCGCGCTTGAATAATCTGGGGAAAAATTTGGGTTTTCCACCCATGGCCTGGCGATAGGCGGGATTTGCGAGCAACACACCGTCTTCGACTTTTATTCTGCGCCTCAGAAGCTCCATATATCCCAGCGTGGCGAAAATTGAGGTGATCCAGGCGGTATGGATCAAGGGGAGCGAGAACACCTCAATCACGACACCTACGTAATTCGGGTGCCGAATCCAGCGATAGGGACCCGCAGTCACCACTCCAACGCTGGACGAATTCATCACTTCCACATTCCAGTGGCCCGCCAGAATACGAATCACCCACCAGCGAAGAACGTTGGAGAGGATAAACAGAACAGCCATGGAAATGGCGAGCGCGGGAATCAGGGGCCGATGCAAAAACAGAACCTCGGCACCCGCACCGACGAGGATGACGCCATGATAGAAAACCAACCAGCGAAAATGCGGTTCGGCTACTTTACGGACGCCTTGCTGCTCGAGTTGCCGCTGGTTGCGGCGCGAAATCATGAGTTCCGCGAGCCGCTCAGCGCCGACGACAACCAGCAGCGCGAGATAAGCGAAGGTCATGGCCATTGAATCAGCAGCATCTCCGCCGTGAAACCCGGACCGAAGGCCATCACCAGCCCGTAACTCCCCGACGGCATTTCTTTCTGAACCAGCCACTCGTTCAAAATAAATAAAACGCTTGCGCTGGAGAGATTGCCGTATCGCCGCAGGATGTCCCAGGAAACTTCCGTGTCCTCGCGGCTCAGTCCCAATTCCGCTTGCATGTAGGAAAGCAGCTTCTGCCCGCCGGGATGCAACAGGAACGCAGAGACGTCCTCGCGACGCAAACCATGGCGCGCGAGAAAACCTTCCGCGAGACTTTTGACCCGCTCGCGAATAATTTCCGGCACGTCCTTGGTAAGAATGATATGGAAGCCGGAATCGCGCAGATCAAAACCCATCGCGCCCAGCGAATTCGGGAACAGGAAACATTCCGACGCCAAAATGCGCGGCCCCGGAGCCTCCCGGCCAGTGACGACTACACCCGCCGCGCCATCGCCGAACAGCACGGCCGAAATCAGATTGGCTTGCGAGAAATCCTTGCGCTGGAAGGTAAGCGTGGGGATTTCCACCGAGATTAACAGCGCGGTGCGATCGGGAAACGCGTTGAGGTATTCCCAGGTCTGCGCCAGGCCCGCAGCGCCTCCCGCGCACCCGAGCTCGGTGATCGGAAGCCGACGAACATCGGGACGGAATCCCATGATCGTGGCGAGATGCGCATCGAGCGACGGAATCATCACGCCGGTGCACGATACGGTGACGAGCAAGTCCACATCCGTAGGCGTCATGCCCGCTTGCGCCAGCGCGTGCTCCGCGACCTGAAGGCCGAGTTCGACGGACTTTTCCTGATACTCCTGGTTGATTTTGGACAGCGGGCGCGGCTCGATCGTGTAATCCGGGGGAAAGACGCTGTAGCGCTGGTCGATTGCCGAATTGTCGATGACGTCGCGAATCGCATCGAGCCGGGGGCCGTCGAGCGAAAAGACCTCGCCGATGCGATTCTTCACGACTTCACGGGACAATACGTTGGGGGGAACCGCGGTGGCGCTTCCGGCGATCGTAGCTACGGCGGCCGCCTTTTTGTTTTTGATCTTGGATTGGGGATCTTGCCCGCTTGCCAGGCCCTCTTCAACTTCTACGGATTTTGGCGTTCGCATGGATGACAATGTGGCTCCTCTGACTCCGGCTCCGGTTGGGTATGATCGGAATGAAAAATACCCGGTATCCGGTTTTGTACTACCGCGATGAGGCGTAGATTCTTGCCAGCAGGTGCCTGAGAAAAAAGCTCGCGTCCGCATCCCCGGCTTCTTGGGCGGGGTGCGATATTAAAATTCCAAAAAAATGCGGCGCCCTTCCACCGCAAAGGAGCGCCGCACGAAAACCCATTACAAGTTGCCGTTTGCGGACGGTTTGAATCAAGCCTGGTTGGTGTACCAGTCCGCGTTAATCGGTGTAAAGTGCGCCCACTTTTCCGGCAAATCCTCCAAAGCAAAAATCGCGGTCACGGGACAGACCGGGACGCAGGCTCCGCAGTCGATACATTCTACCGGGCTGATGTACAGCTGGGGCTCGGATTCAAATTTGGGTTCGTCCTTGCGCGGATGGATGCAGTCGACGGGGCAGACATCGACGCACGCGGTATCCTTCGTTCCGACACAAGGCTCAGCGATTACGTACGCCATCGGGACTCTCCTTCGAGGATATCAATTGCTAAAGAACAAAAGCCGACTTCCATTTGCTTGGAAAGTATCGGTTTATATCATCAAACCGGCCGGTTCACAAGCCGGTTCGTTCTCCCAAAAAGTATATCATGGCTCGATTAATGCAAGCCTTTTCGGCATGGTCGCTTTTAGTTGGCCTGGGACTTTGCCTGCGGCGTGTGCCCTTGCAAGGACTAAACCCCGGAGGCTGAAGCCCGTGCTACTTGTCTTTGACCATTATTACTGCGGCGCCGCGCAGTTGGCCGCTTCTAAGGTGAGCCAGTGCTTCGTTTGCCTGCTCTAGCTCGAAAGGCTGGGTCGTCGAATGTACAGGTACCTTCGGCGCAATGGCCATGAACTCGGCGGCGTCTTTGCGCGTGAGGTTGGCGATCGAGCACAGCGTCCTTTCTCCCCACAGGAGGTCATAGCGAAACGATGGGATGTCGCTCATGTGGATGCCGCCGCAAACGACGGTTCCTCCCGGCCGAACGGCGGCGAGGGCCGCGGGAACCAGTGCGCCAACCGGGGCGAAGATGATGGCAGCATCCAACTCCTCGGGCGGACGCTCGTCGGACCCGCCTGCCCAGTCCACGCCCAGTGCTTTGGCAAATTGCTGGGCTTCGTGGTCGCCGGGTCGAGTGAAAGCAAATACGCTGCGTCCCTGGTAGCGCGCAACCTGGGCGACGATGTGCGCCGCAGCCCCAAATCCGTAGATGCCGAGGCGTTTTGCGTCGCCGGTACGCGCCAGCGAACGGTAACCGATCAAGCCCGCGCACAAAAGCGGAGCCGCCTCGGCGTCGCTGTACGATTCGGGGAGGGGTACGCAATAGCGTTCGTCCGCGACGGTGAATTCGGCGTATCCGCCGTCGAGCGTGTAGCCGGTGAAGCGGGCTTTTGGGCACAAGTTTTCGTGTCCCGAAACGCAATAGGAACACTCGCCGCAGGTCCAGCCAAGCCACGGCACTCCAACACGCTGGCCTATCGCAAGAAGGCTCGCTCCCGGCCCTACGCGTGTGACGCGACCTACTATTTCGTGTCCGATGATCAGCGGTAATTTTGGATCGGGCAATTCGCCGTCGGCCACGTGCAGATCGGTGCGGCAGACGGCGCATGCGAGTACCTGGAGTTGCACCTGGCGGACTCCAGGCTGCGGCATAGGACAGCCGCGCAGGGAAAGCGGGTTGCCCGGGTGATCCAGAATCATCGCGCGCATGGATTTATTTTGGCCCATGGAAGAGTCGATTTAAACCGATTTCGATCGGCAGCACAGACTTCAATCTGTGGGTTTAGTGCCGGCGAAAACAAAAATCCACAGACTGAAGTCTGTGCTACTTGCGGGCCGATCCGCGAAGGAAATTTTTGGCGAAAAAGAGGAGGTTCGCGGGGCGTTCCGCTAGACGGCGCATGAAATACGGAAACCAGTCTTTTCCGAACGGGATGTAAACACGTACGCGGTATCCCTGCCGCACCAGGCGGCTCTGCAAATCCGTGCGGATGCCGTAGAGCATCTGAAATTCGAATTTATCCTTGGTGATGTTCTGTTCGGCGGCAAAGCGGATGGCCGCTTCGATCATGTTCGGATCGTGGGTGGCGAGTGCGTGATAAATGCCGCTGGAAAGCAGGATCTTCATCAGCTTGATGAAATTGGCGTCCACATCTTTTTTGCGGCGGAACGCGATGCGTGAAGGCTCTTTGTACGCGCCTTTAACCAGGCGAATGCGGCAGTCGATGCCCAGCAACTCGCGAATGTCATCCTCGCTGCGATACAGGTAGGCCTGAATGACGGTTCCCACCGCAGCGGTTTCCGCGCGGGCCTGCTTCACGATTCGCAGCGTGCGATCCGTATAGGCAGAGCCTTCCATATCAACGCGCACGAAATTTCCTGACTCCTGCGCGCGGCGCGTGACGATGCGCAGCTGTTCGGCGCAAAACTCGCCGCCCAGATCGAGGCCGAGGTGCGTCAGCTTAAGGGAAACGTTTCCCTCAACGCCGTCCGCCGCGATCCGGTCCAGGGCATCCGTGTAGGAAGTGCGCGCGCGCTCCGCATCCTCGCGCGTGACTACGTTTTCGCCGAGGTGATCGAGACTTACGGTCATTCCCGCTTTGTTACAGGATTTCGCGGCTTCCATGGCAGCCGCGAGCTCTTCGCCCGGAACGAAACGGTGCGCCATGCGGCGCGTCGTGCCATTGGAAGTGATCCAGCGGCGGAGCCGGGAGCTTTTTGCCAGTGCGAGCAGCAGCGCGCGTAACATGTATGTTGAGCCGGCAACGCCGTGAAATGAGGAGCAATTTCAGCGGTCCGGATGGGCCTCGAGATATTTCTCGGCGTCGATCGCGGCCATGCAGCCGGATCCCGCGGCGGTCACGGCCTGCTTGTAGCGATGGTCCTGCACGTCACCGGCGGCAAAAACACCGGGAATCTTGGTCTGGCTGCCATGGTCGGTGATGAGGTAGCCGTTTTCGTCCATGTCCAGCTTGCCCTTGAAAACCTTGGTGTTGGGTTCGTGGCCGATGGCGATAAATACGCCTTCCACGGGCAGCGTCGAAGTCTCATTGGTTTCCGTATTGCGTAGAATCATGTTTTCCACGCCGCCCTTGGTCACATCGGAAATGTCTTCGACGACTACGGGTGTTACGAATTGAATTTTTTCGTTGGCGCGCGCGCGGTCCACCATGATTTTTGAAGCGCGAAATTCCTTGCGGCGATGGACCACATAGACTTTGCTGGCGAACCGCGAAAGGAAATTTGCTTCTTCCATCGCGGAGTCACCGCCGCCTACGACCGCGATGTCTTTGCCACGGAAAAAATAGCCGTCGCACGTCGCGCACGTGGAAACGCCATAGCCGATCAGCTTCCGTTCGGACTCCAGGCCCATAAGGCGCGCGGTTGCGCCCGAAGCGATGATCAGCGCGCGTGTCTCGTAGGTGTCGTTGCCCGCCGTAATTTTGAACGGCGGCTTAGTCAGGTCCACATCGGTGATCGCGCCGGACTTGAATTCGGCTCCAAAGCGCTGCGCTTGCTTGCGCATGTTTTCAATCAAATCGGGGCCCAGGATACCGTCGGGGAATCCGGGAAAATTTTCAACCATCGTCGTGAGCGAAAGCTGTCCCCCCGGCTCGAAGCCGTCGATGACGATGGGCTTCAAGTTGGCGCGTCCCGCGTAGATAGCCGCCGTCAACCCCGCGCAGCCGCTCCCGATGATAATGACGTTATTCAAGGTATTCTCTCCCTGCTTGCTATTGGATTCGCCAGTACGACACCGCGATGCAACCGCAAGGGACGAAAGTTTAGCACTCCCGCGCAAGTAGACGCTTCGATAAATTTGCGGCTACCCGCTATTCATTCTCCCCACGCTGGCCTCCCCGCCCGGAATGGGTGATAATGCCTGCGCATTTTCCTTTCCACTGGAGGTGGTCTTGAGCCGCGCACCCGGAACCTATGCAGTGTTCGATACGACGCAGGGTAAGATCGTCGTTCGACTGTTTGAGAAGGAAGCCCCGCAGACGGTTGCAAATTTCGTGGGCCTTGCGGAGGGCACCAAGGAATTCAAAGATCCCAAGACCGGGCAAAAAGCCAAGCGCCCGTTTTACGACGGCCTTATTTTTCATCGAGTGATACCGCAATTCATGATCCAGGGCGGATGCCCTCTCGGGACTGGAACCGGAGATCCCGGATACCGATTCGCCGACGAATTTCACAAGGAACTGAAGCACGACAAGCCGGGAAAACTTTCGATGGCCAATGCCGGCCCCGGCACGAACGGCAGCCAGTTTTTCATCACCGTGGCCCCGACGCCCTGGCTGGACAACAAGCACACCATTTTCGGCGAGGTGGTCGAGGGCATGGACGTGGCCACCAAAATTTCGGAGTTGCCGCGCGGAGCGAACGATAAACCCAAGCAAGCTGTCGAACTGAAGTCCGTGAAAATCGAAAAGGCCTGACGGCACGAACATGTTAAGCCCCGCGAATTTGTTCCGGATGATGAGCGAGTTTATCTTCATCCTGCTCGGCGGCGTTCTGGCGTGGCTGGGGTTGAGTAACGGCGTTTACAATCCGCCCAACATCAATCCGCGCAGTCCGGGATGGCTGGGGCTGGGAGCGGCGCTCATTTACTGGGGTGTGCGCGCCTGGGTGAAGACAGCGCGAGCGGCAAAAACGTCCGAACGCATGGTCGCCCGTGTTGGAGGCGCCTCGCTGGTGCTCGTAGGGTGCATGATGCTGTCACTGGCCTTTCTCGAGTTTCAATGGGTGGGAATCGCGCTGGCGTCGGCCGGAGCGGTGCTGGCTCTACGTGGTTTTGTGTCGGCCGTGCTTTCTCTTCGCACGGATTGACGCAGGGAATATTTCGGGCCCGGTTCGAGAGATGATTTCGCTGTATCGAAGGGAGCTCGTGATGATCAAGGAATTCAAAGAATTCGCCATGCGGGGCAATGTGCTCGATATGGCCGTCGGTATCATTATCGGCGCGGCATTCGGGCAAATCGTCAACTCGTTTGTGCAGGATATTTTGATGCCGCCGATCGGAAGGCTGCTCGGCCACGTCGATTTCTCAAATCTTTTTGTAAATTTGACGGAAACAAGTTACCCGACGATTGCGGCGGCCAAGGCGGCGGGCGCCGCGACACTGAACTACGGATTGTTTCTGAACACCGTGATCAATTTCCTGATCGTGGCTTTTGCCGTATTTCTCCTGGTGCGGCAGGTGAACCGCTTCGCGCCGAAACCGGCTCCGGTGGCCGCGCCCGCGACACGCGAGTGCCCCTACTGCTTGAGCGCCGTGCCTGCCAAGGCGACGCGGTGCCCGCAGTGCACATCGGAAATTCGCCCGGCGTGAGCTGGATCGCTTCTTGATTTTGTAGAGCTCGCCTTCCGGCGAACATAGTTCTTCAAGTGGCTGCCCCACTGCAATGCGCGCTTGAATAGAAGCGCTTGAAATCCACGATGTTCACAGGCTTTTCTGTATGATGGATTTGCGCTTACGGATTCAGAAATCCACAGGCTGAAGCCTGTGCTACTCGGGCTTCGGTTGGATTGCTTTGTTGCGGCTGATGTGTTCTTTCAGGCGGGCGGCGACGTCGGCTTCTTTTCCTTCTTCCAATTCCTTCATCACTTCATCCAGCGCGAAGTGCACTACGTCGTGATGGTGAAGCTCTCCCGGCGACACCAGATCGCTGAAGCGCAGCCACAGGCGGTGAACCAGGCGCACTTCGTTTGACGTGAGGTTCGGCGCATGCGGCCCCAGCAGGAAAAACTCGCGCTGGCCTCCCGGCGTGAAAATTTCCAGGTTGAACGGCGGGCGCGGATCCGGAAGCTGTTCCCAGGCCAGTCCGATTTCCCTGGCTTCCTCGGCCAGCGAAACTTTTCCGGAACGGCCGAGCACGATGGTGCTGGCCTCCAGCCTGACAGCCGCGTTCAAAATGCCGCCCCACAGGTCATTGGCGGATACAACAGCGAGGCGAATAGGCTTGCCGCGTTTTTCGGCAATCGAAAGCGCCTTGGTAAACAGGAATTGCTCGACGCTGCCAAACAACTGCTCCGCTTCAAGTTCGCTCGATCCCGAGGTCGTGCGGCTCAGCAGGCGGACGTGCATTACGACGACGTCGCGCCGTTCAGTTCGTATGCGGTCCAGGACCGCTTGCAGATGGTACAGCGCATGATAGTTACTCACGGGAACGAGCACACTGCCCGGACGTACTCCAACGGATTGGCGGCTGAGTTCCGCCTGTGCCGCAACGTTGAACTGGTCCATTTCCACGTGCGCCGAGCCACGATTTTTGTGAGTGATCCGTTCGGACACGCTGAAGACGCCGAACATGACGAATGAAAAAATCAGCCCGGCCACCGTCGCGCTGGGCTTCGTAAACAGGTTCACAACCGCAATCAGAAACAAAATCACCGTAATCAGCGCGAGGCCCAGCGGAATTTCCTTGCCGAAGAGATGAAAATTCAGAGGCACACGATACTCGCGATCGCCGGGATGCGTGTAACGGATCACCAGCACCGCGATGCCCTGCATGGTGAAACTCCAGATCACACCGAAGGCGTACAGGTTCGCAAGGAATGTCACATCGCCGCGGCTGGCAATGATCGTCAGGATCTGAAAGAAGACGACCATGTTGATGATGCGGTTGGACGTGCCGTATTTGCGGTGCGGTTGCCGGAACCAGTCGGCCAGCACGCCATCCTCGGAGACACGATTGAGGACGCCATTCGATCCCACGATCGCGGTATTGACCGCGCCGGCAAGGATCAGCGTTCCAACCGCCACGACGAACACGTGAAAAGCGAGCCGCAGTGGGAACGGCCCCGCCAGGCTCATGGACAAGCCGCCGATCAAATTTTCCAGATATTTTCCGCGCACGTCGTCAGGAATGATCATGACGGCGAAGAACGATACAAGGGACGTGAAGAGCAGGCTGTAAATAAAAATAATCAGCCCGGCCTTTTTCAGATTGGGGAGCTTGGGCGCTTCGATTTCGCGGTACACCTGCGCGAGGGATTCCTCGCCGCTCATGGCCAGTACGGAATGGCCGATACCCACGAATACGGCAATCAGCGGAATCATCCGCACAATTTCGTGTCCGTACAGCCAGCCGAGCGAGCGCTTGTCGAGCTGAATATTGGCGGGAGTCGGGAACGGAGGCAGGTGCGCGCCACGAACCCAAATCGTGTAGGTGCACCAAACGATCAGCACGACCACCATGACGGTGGTGACCTGCATGATTTTCAGGGCCTTGTCGCTCGACTCATGAACGCCCTTGATGTTTTCCCACCAGAAAAAGAGCGTGACCAGAACCGCAAAGAACGCCGCCGTGGAATTTTCAGAAAGCGAAATGCCCATATGGAAATAGACGAATAACTCATTCAGGAGCCCGGCAAGATATTGTCCCGCGGAAACGCCGCTGATCGGTCCGGTCAGCACATAGTCAAACATCAGGGCCGAAACGGAAAATTTCGCCAGCGTGCCGCCCAGCGCTTCCTTGACCACGCGATACACGCCGCCGCGAACAAACATGCTGCAGCTTTCAACGTACACGGCGCGCACGCAGTAGGAGAAGCACATGACACCGAGGATGAACCACGGCGCCGACTTTCCGATGAAACTCTCGGACTCACCGCCCGCGTAGTAGGCCGAAGACGCCAAATCATTCAAAACGATCGCGGCCGCGCGCCAAAAGGAGATGAACGTCAGCATGGCCGTGGTGGCCACAATCACACGCGGTACGGTTATGAGTGGAGAGGGTTCGGGGCCTTGGCCCGCAGGTGTGGAAGACATGAGACCTAAAGAAAATATAAAGAAAAGATTATGGCATCTTTACGCCGCACTGTCCACGAAAACCAGACTCGGGCGGCGAATTTGTACGAGTGAAGAGGGACTCGGAGTGCCGGAAAATGAGCGATTCCAATTAAGGTGACTCCCGGAACAGCGCACCGTCAACGCGTCAACATGATGTGGCGCGGAAAGTGACCAGTTCCCTTTACAGCGGGGTTACTGTTTCGAGAGCCCCGGAATCGCGTGCGGAATTTGAGCGATCGATTTGCCGATCGATTCGAGATAACCGCGCGTGTAGCCCTCGAGGCCCGCTGCAAATTCGCGGGAAACCTCGGCCGCTTTTTCTTCCAGAATCCTGGTCATCTGGCTTCCCACCGATGCAAGAAGCGCTTCCACATTCTGCTGCGCCGCCTTTTCGAACTTTTGATAGAAATTCAGCAGCGTGTCATTTGCCGTAGAGGCAATCGCAATGGATTTTTTCTCTAATTCCTCCTGGGTCCTCGCCAGACTGGAATTGGCGCTGAACTCCAGCTGTCCTTCGAAGTCCGCATGGATGGCCTGTGATTGATTCTTGAAAGCAGTCCCGGAAGCCTCCAGCTTCTGCATGGACTCTTTTGCTTCCGCCAGCATCGGTACAACCTGGTCGCGAAGGCGCGTCACAAACCGGTCGACCGCTTCGCTGCGGGTCGCTTCCATGTTGCGTTGCACGCGCTCGATCGTGCTGACCGCCATGCCATCCAGCCGCTCGCTCACCTCTTTTCCCTGCTTGAGCACGTGCTGCCTGGCGCCCTCCATGTCCTGCTGCACTTTCTTCATCCACGCCGCATAACTGCTTCGCGCCCCGGCCTCCTGCGCTTCGTTCAATTCCTTCATGGCCTGGCGCACGATCACTTCCTTGGAAGCCGCGACCGCATTCTGAATAGTCTTTACTGCTTCTTCCCGAATCTGGCCGCGAAACTCTTCCAGCAGTCGACTCTTCTCTCTGAGCAAGGCGGAAGCCGCCGCTTCGGACGCCATGGCTTGAATCTGCTCACCAAGACCGAGCATCAACTGTGCCAGCGGCGCCACCGCAGAGCCGACTGCTTCGCTTTTTGCAGGCTGCGGGATTCGATCCGGTCCGGACTCCACAGGCGGCAGCGGCTGTTGCGGTTGTTCTTTGCGGGCCACTACCTTCAGCTCACGACCGAAGGCTGGTGTTTCCGTCGCCTCCGGAAGCCTGGGCGGGAACCAATCGGATGGAGGAGTTGTAACGCCCCAAACATTTCCTGCGATATCCAGCTCCACGGCGATCTGGTAAGGCCGTTCCTTGACCGCAAGCTTTTGCGCCCATTTCACGCGGGCCTTGCTCGAATATCCTGCCGTCGAGGAGTTGGGCGCTTTAATGTCCAGAAACACAGTCTCACCCTGAATCACCTCGTGCTTGGACTGGTAGGTACAGCCATGGCAACTGATCGACAGAGTGGAAACTTGCTCCTGATAAGGCTCGCGCATGGCACCCACGCCCTGCACAACCAGAGGAACGGCCTGATCGATGCGAGTGCTGCGACGTTTTTGCGGGTATGCGAACTGATGCGATGACACGGAAATCCTCCGGAGGGGCTGAACTGCAATCATACGTGAGGATCAAATACGGGGTCGCGGGCAAGAAAAGAGGCGTGTAGCGGACAAGTTACCATTACGGATGTCCTGTATAAAAACGGAACAATTGCGGTACGGCTTCGAGTAACGCGAGCTTCAGCCGGCGGGGGTTAGTTCTTACCCTGGGACCAACCCCCGCGGGCTGAACAGGCCGCGGAAATACCCAAAACGCTGTCATTCTGAGCGAACCGAAGAAGAATCTCTCTTTATTTGTTCTCTTCGACTTAAATCGAAGAGAGATTCTTCGCTTCGCTCAGAATGACAGGACAAGTCATTTTTTTCGCAGCCTGCGAAGACCGCTCTACTCAATCCTGGGGGGCAGTGTCGGAACGAAATTCGCGTGCACATTCTGCGCAGGGGCAAATGGTCCGCAGGAAATCGAAACTGAAAATCCCCGCCGTATGGCCGTCGTTAAAATCAATCTGAAGCGCGTAGTTGCCAACCGAGTGCGCGGCTTTCGCGCTGAGTTTCGGCTTGAACATTGGCAAGAGTGGTGAACTCTGCAACGGAGCCGCACGGTGCGCGGCGTTTTCTTTTTTCAGCTGTTCGTCTTTTTCCTGGCCCTGCGCTTTTTTCAGGCGCTCATCGTTGCACATCGCGCAGGGACATTGTTCGCGGAGATATGCAAAATCGTAGTGACTGGAGTGCTTATCCGCCCAGGTGACGTCGACCCCGGCTCCGGTCGACACGTGCACCTTCACGCTGGCGGGTTTTCTGCGCGCGTCGATCGGAATGGGCATGGCTCGGGTTCGTTACTCCTTGGCCAGCGAGGGAACGCTGATGCGGGCGAGGCGCCCGTGCTCGAGTTCAACTCGGCGATCCGCAAGATTTCCGATGGCCTGCGAATGGGTGACGACAAGAATGGTGTGTCCCGCTTCGTGCAGCTCGTGCAGCAGCTTCAAGACCACCAATTCATTGGCTTCGTCCAGATTTCCGGTGGGTTCATCAGCGAGGATTACTTTGGGGTGGTTAATCAGCGCGCGTGCAATCGCCACGCGCTGCTGCTCGCCGCCCGAGAGTTCCGCGGGGACATGATCCAGCCGGTCAGCGAGTCCCACGCGGTCCAGCGCTGCCGCTGCCTCTTTTTCATCGGTGATGCTGTGAAAATATTGCGCCAGCATCACATTTTCCAGGGCCGTCAGGTACGAAACCAGATGAAATTGTTGGAACACGAAGCCAATCTTATCGGCGCGGTAGCGCGTCAATTCGCGTTCGCCAAGAGTGCCGATTTCCAGGCCGTCGACAACGACGCGGCCTGCGGTCGGATGGTCAAGCCCGCCGAGAATGTTGATCAGCGTGGTCTTGCCGGACCCCGAAGGCCCCATGATGGCAATCCATTCGCCCGCCTCGACGTCGAAACTCACTCGATCGAGCGCGCGAACTTCTCCGAACTGCTTTCCGAGTTGATCGACCTGAACGACGGGCGCCATCATTCTCCTCGCAAAATTTCCGCCGGGCGTACGCGCCCAAGAAGTCGCAGCGGGAAAGCACCGGCGAGTGCCACAGCGATCGTGAGCGCGATGGTGATGGGCAAAACTTCCAGGCGCGCGGAAATAACCACGCCGAAGATGCGCTGTCCGATCCAACGCGCCAGCACCACGCCAAAAAGGAAACCGAATATTCCGCCCAGCGCGCCGAGCGCGCCGGCTTCGGCCAGAAACAAACGCATAATCCGCGGGACCGTTCCGCCAAGCGCTTTCATCAGCCCCACATCGCTCCGGCGTTCCATCGCCAGCGCCGCCATCGAGGCCAGCACGCCGAGCATGGAGAGAATTAAAATCAGCGCGATGGTCCAGAAAATCAAACCCTGAATGCGCCCCAGAATCGTACCCTGGGCAGCGGCGATCTGGCGCACCGGCCGCACATCGAGCTCCGGCAATGCGTTCGCGAGCTGGCGCGTGACGCTTTCGATTTCCGCGGTCGTCCCCGAAACGCTCAATTGCGCCACGGTCACGCGGCCGGAAAGTCCGGCGAGAGTTTGCGCGGAGTCGAGATTGGTGAGGATTTGATTGTCTTCCGCCGCGCCGGTGGTAACGATTCCCGCAACCGTCAGCGAGATCGTGCGATCGCCCGAACGCAATTGCACCAAGCTTCCTGGCGCAAGACCCAATTGGCGCGCGGCGTTGAAACCCACGAGGCAGTGCTCGTGATCAGCGCGCGAAGACACCAAGCCGCCCTCCAGCTTCCACCAGGAATTCATCCTGGCCAGCTGGTCAAACCAGGTGCCCGCAAGAATGACAGGCTGCGAACCGGAATTCGCCGCCACGTAAAGATACGGCGCCATGGCCGCAATCTGGGGAATGTGCAGTTCGGCAATGCGGTCCAGAACGGCGGCGTCTGCGAGAGATGCTTCGCTGCCCGCGGCCGGTGGAGCGATGACTACATTTGCGCCCAGCGTGCGAAATTCCTGCGTCAGCTTGCGTTCCGCGTCCAGATTCACATTCAGCAGCGCGGAGCAGATGGCGGCCCCGCTCGTCAACGCGATCAGGGCAACGGTGAGCCGGCCCCGGCTGGCGCCCAGTAATTTCCAAAGGATTCGCAGGAACATCGAGCGGCTGGCCACGTCCTCACTCTCCCCGCAATACGGGAGCGGGATCGACGCGCGAGGCGCGTCCAAGCGGCAGGAGACTCCCCAGGAGCGCTACGACCGCCGCGAGGACCAACACAATCGGAAGCAAAATCCAGCGAAGTTCGGGCGCGACACCGAAAATTCCGATGCTCAGGGCGCGCGCCAGCACGATTCCCAGCGCGTAGCCCATAATGCCGCCGGCCAGCGCCAGTAATAATTGCTCCGCAACAAAAAACGAGGTGACTGCACGGCGACTCGCGCCGAGCGCCTTCATCACTCCGATTTCAGAGCGACGCTCGAGCACCGACGTTGCGGAAGTCGCTCCCACCGCCAGCGCCGCGGCGAATAAAGCGGCAATCGTTACGATCCACATCAGGCCGCTGACCCGCGTAAGTATTCGCCCCTCACCCTCCGCCACCTGGCGGATTGCGCGCACTTCGACACCCGGAAATTGCTGCTGAATCTGATGCGAAATCGAGGAAATATACGGACTGCAATACCAACGGTCGTATTCCACCGGCGTCATCGTGGAGGGATCTCGTTCGGAGAAAGTGTCAGCCGGCTTGGTCAGGGCGCTAACCAGCAGGCGCCGGTATTGCCCGGGCCGGCCCGCCAGATCCTGCGCAATCTGCAACGGCGCCAGGATGGAATTGTCCTCTCGGCCTCCGGTCGAAACGATGCCCGCGATCGTCAACGTGCGAGCGCGCCCGCCGGCATCGACGTTTAAAATGCTGCCCGCGTGCAAATTTAACCGCTGCGCCAGCGCCATTCCCGCCACGGCTTCATCGGAAGTTTCCGAGAACCAGCGCCCGTCCACGTGCCACCACGGATCGGTGGCTGATATGCCGGTCTCGAACGTGCTCCCGTCGGGAACGGTCACCGTATGGCTGTACCAGGTGCCGATCAGTTCTTCGTGAGAATTGCCTTGCGCTCCCGCCGCCGCGATCTGTACGGGAACGTCCAGGAACGGCGCGAAACCCATCACGTTATTGCGCCAGAAAATTATTTTTAGTTTGCCGAGGTCGCCGGCCGGCAAGTAAGCGCCCGCATCAACGGGACGGTAGTCGACACCGCCAATTTCGAGCGGCAAAGTGTCTGCGGCCGGAGTGACGAGCAGATTTGCGCCCAGCGAACGGAATTCCCGCGCCAGGCGATCTCCGACATCCAGCGCGACCGTAAGCGTGGCGGTGGCGACCGCCATGCCCAATGCCAAAGCCGCCGCCGTGAGCACTTTGCGGCGCGGCTTTCGCGTGAAGGAATCGCTGACGATTCGAAAAAACATAATCTTTTCCGCGCCGGCAATCTCGTGCGGACCCACAGAATGCTCGCACGTACTGACGGAAAACCCTCGCCCCTGAAGAGGCGGGCTACAGCAATGGTAGTGCAGTAGACCGGGTCTTCAGAGCCGGGAATTTCTGCGGCGCTACCAAACAACGCCTGCGCGAGACGATCGGCTCACGTATCGCAAACCATATACGCCGGAATCTCCAGGCAGATTGAAATCACGTCAGGCCGCAGCTCCTACTGAGAGACCCGATTCCTTGCGGCCGCCAGATTCGAAACATCGATCACCAGTGCTCCGCTTTCCGTATGCGAAGGCACTCCGATCGGATTACACCCGCCCGCTTCGCCAATGGTCGGAACGTAAATCGCGGAGGCGCAGTTGCGACACACAACGTTCGAACCATCCTGGCGATATCCAGCCAGGCCGCAAATCAGGCAGGCGTCCAGCGCCGTGCCCCAGCTTCCGTTCGGCTTTCGAATTACGAGGAAGCGCAAATTTGTTCCGCCGGCATCCACACTGTAAATATGCAAATTCGCATCGCTGATCTCAGACATGGGGATGCGAACCTCACCGCTTTCCGACTGAATCGATTTAGCCTCGGTGGTGGCGGTCACCCGCGTATACGCAAATTCCGCGGCCAGAATCAGGATGACAGCCGTGCAAGTGAAGGCCGACGCGAAAGCCCATCGGCGCTGCTTACGGCGTTCCCATTCCAAGCGCCGCCGTTCCGCTGCGTCCGGGATATTCTCGGCCGCTTTGCTGCGGGCGGCCATCCATTCGCGCAGCACCAGCAAGGCAGCAGCTCCCAGAATCACCGTAAAAAAGAAAAATTCGTTGCGGACGATTGGACCGACATAAGCCATTTCGACCCGGCTCGATGGCAGCCACATGGCTTCACTCAGCTCGTGAATTCCGGTAAGCGCCAGCTGCACCGCGACGATAATCAGAATCGTGCTGGTCGCGGCAAAAAATCTTCCCAGCGAAATTTTCAGCGTTCCCTGGAAGAAGAACGCTCCCACCGCAATTGCAACTCCCAACCCAAAGATCGTTCCGATCCAAACCGCCAAGCCTTCCGTGGAGAGTTCCACGGCTCGCAAAATCAACGCCAACTCAGCGCCTTCCCGCACCACCATGAGAAAAACAAATGCCGCCAAGCCCAGGCCCGCGGAAAATTCGGATTTCGCGGCGTGTTTTTCAACGTGCTTTTCGATTTCCGCTTTCAGATGCCGCGCCACGCGGTTCATCCACACAATCATCGTCACGACAAACACGGCCGCGACCAGAAGCAGCAGCCCTTCGAATCCGTCTTCGCTGACCTTCCAGCGCTCCAGCGCGATCGCCACCGCCAGACTGGAGACAACCGCGGCGAGCACACCTCCCCAGACCCAGCGCACCAGATTCGCTCTTCCGGTGCGGTTCAGATACACGAGGACGATGCCGACAACCAGGGCGGCTTCGACACCTTCACGAAGAGCGATGAGGAAGGCAGAGAGCAAAATTCAATCCTTCAATAAAATCCTGGCGGCATCAGGACTAAGATGGCGCAGCCTCGCGGAAGCAGGGCGCATCGCGCCCCTTCAGACGCGGCATGGCGCACGGGGAAGTCAGTCCCGCCCGCGAAAGCAGGCCGTGACGACCGCTTTCTAGTTGCAACTCATTCGCAACTGGAAATACAAGTTTACACGTCTTCCGCGGCCCCGGTCAAGGTTGCAAGATTCTACCGCAGCCACGCTTCTCCTGACGGTAGAATATGCATCTACATGATTCTGGCTATGCTCCGACTCCGGCGTCATCTCGCATCTGGTTTCCACTACGCGCAGGGAATGCTGTTTGCCGCAGGTTTTACAGTGGTGCTATATGCGGGATTCTTTTTTGCGGCTCCGGTTTTTTCCCAGGCGCCTGGAGCGCCACAATCCGCGGGAGGGTCCGCGCCGGCCAAAACGGATGCCATCGTTCTTCCTCACCCCGATAAAAGCCGTGCTCGTAATGCTTTCCAGGCGGGCCGCCGCGCGGAACAGTCGGGCGACTGGAAAGCGGAATTCGCGGCCTACACGGAAGCGGCGACATACGATTCATCGAATCGCGAATATGCCATTCTGAAGGAGCACGCCCGGTTTCAGGTCGTGCAATCGCTGGTCGACAATGCGGAGCGCCAGGCCATCTCCGGCAATATGGCCGGGGCACGCAGCCTGTTAACCGAAGCGCTGAAGATTGACCCGAACTATGTTGTCGCGCGCGAACGCCTCGCGGAATTGTCTCCAAGTCCGGCGGAACTCGAGCCGGACAAAAGTCCCCGCCTCGGCGGGTTGCCGCGCCTGATTGTTAAACCCGGGACGCAGTCGTTCGATTATCGCGGCACCACCCGCGGTGCCTATGACGAAATCGGCAATCGATTCGGCGTGAAGATGGTGTTCGACGGCGACCTGGTCGATCGTACGGTCCGATTTCAAATTCCGGATTTGGATTTTGAAACGGCGGTGATGGTGCTCTCGCGCCAGACCCGGACATTTACGCGGGTGGTGGACGCGCACACCATGTTCGTGACCGAAGACAGCCCGCAAAAAGTGCGGGATTACACGCTGGAAGTGGAAAAGCAACTCATGCTACCCGCGTCCGTCAGCACGGACGAAATGAACGAAACGGTCCGCATGATCCGAGAAATGACCGGAATCACGCGAACGCAGTTGAATACCGCGACCCGCACACTCACCGTTCGAAGTTCCGAGCAAAACGTCGCGCTGGCGCAAACGCTTCTCGCACAGATCGAGCAACCGCATGGCGAACTATTGCTGGACATCGAGATTCTGCAACTGAACCGCACTGGGGCGACGCAGCTCGGGATCAATCCGCCCGACTCGTCGAGCGTCTTTGCTCTGTCTTTATCACAGATCCAGCAATTGCAAGCGGCCCAGAACAATGGAACGTTGATTCAGATCCTGCAGAGCATTTTTGGCAGCAGCTCGATAAGTTCGGCCTCGGGCTCGGCGCTGCCCGCATTGATTGCCTTCGGCGGAGGAAAAACGATTTTCCTGGCGACCATGCCCGGCGCGACCGCGAATTTCAGCACGGCCCTGAGCACAGTGCGCAGCGCCCAACGTGTGTTGTTGCGCGCGCAGGACGGGAAGCCCGCCACTTTTTTTGTGGGCGATCGCTATCCCATCGATCTGGGATTGCTTTCGGCGGATTTGAACGGCACCGCCACGGCGCTCTCGCAAGGATTGCTGTCGGGTTTGGCGCTTCCGCGAACCGATTACAATGTGGGCAAAAGCCCTGTCTCGCTGTCCATTGCCGATTTCAACAAGGATAGCCGCTCGGACTTGGTCGTCGCGAATCAGGCGGACGGCACAATTTCGATCCTGCTCGGAAACGGAGACGGCACCTTTGGCACACAGACGGTGATTCCCATGCCAGTGGGAACCACGGCAGCAAGCCCGTCCGCCGTGGTGACCGGCGATTTCAATAACGACGGCAACATCGATATCGCCGTAACGGATATCGCCAATAGCAGAGTATTGGTTCTGCTTGGCAATGGAGACGGCACGTTCCAGACGCCAGTCGCCTATGCGACGGGAGCCAATCCCGTCGCTCTTGTCGCGCAGGATTTCGATGCCGACGGGCAGGCTGACCTGGCCGTAGTCAACCAGGGCG